>Ga0247844_1000036_pt1 | contig 236315 bp, 224 predicted proteins | sample LaCtaG_FD_192421 | JGI IMG/M metagenome (GOLD analysis project Ga0247844, IMG submission 192421) | Freshwater microbial communities from meromictic Lake La Cruz, Castile-La Mancha, Spain - LaCruzMarch201714.5m_1 | ecosystem: Environmental > Aquatic > Freshwater > Lake | place: Spain... | reverse complement strand
TTTTATCTTGAACTTTCAACTAGAAACCCAGAGAAATCAGTAGGAGATGAGCGAGATTGGGAGAGCGCCACTGAAGCGTTAAGGAAAGCTGCGGAGAAACAAAAACTCGAGTTTGTAATGGATCCAGGTGGGGCAGCTTTTTATGGGCCAAAAATCTCTGTTCAGGTCAAGGATGCGATTGGACGCACCTGGCAGATGTCCACAATTCAAGTTGATTTCCAACTTCCGCAAAGATTTGATTTGGGTTATGCAGCCTCTGATGGCAGCAGAAAGCAGCCAGTGATGATTCACCGAGCATTATTTGGTTCGATTGAAAGATTCTTTGGTGTGTTAACTGAACATTATGCAGGTGCTTTTCCGCCGTGGTTGGCACCAGTGCAGGTGCGTGCAATACCAGTGGCAGATTCAATAATTCCTTATCTAAGTGATGTGCTTACCCAATTTAAAAAGGCTGGTATTCGAATTGATATTGACAATTCAGATGATCGTATGCAGAAAAAGGTTCGAAATGCTCAACTTGAGAAGATTCCATTTATGATGATTGCTGGCGATGAGGATATGGCTTTAAATGCAGTCTCATTTAGGTATCGAAATGGCGAACAGAAAAATCAAATACCAATCAAGTCAGCAATTGATGAAGTGTTAGCTGCCATAAAAGATCGAAAACAAATTTGATGAGTGATCAATCCATTACGGGTGGAGCCGGTATGCCAGATAGTTGGCAGAGGTTGTGGGCACCACATCGAATGTCATATTTGGAAGGGGAGAATCGGCCACTTCCTGAGAATGAAGTTGTTTGTCCTTTCTGCAAAATTACAAATTTGGCAGATCCAGAGGCATTAATAGTTGCCAGGGGTAAAGAGGTGTATGTAGTCATGAATCTTTATCCATACAACGCAGGCCACTTGCTAGTTTGTACTAATCGGCATGTTGCAGAATTACCAGAGTTAACATCATCAGAACGAAGCGAAGTTTCAGAGCTCACCTCGCATGCAATGAAAGTTTTGCGAAAGGTCGGCAGGGCGGTGGGATTTAATATTGGTATCAATCAGGGCAGCGTCTCGGGGGCGGGAATTGCCGGCCACTTTCATCAACACATAGTTCCGCGATGGGGTGGAGATGCAAACTTTATGCCGATCATTGGCAAAACCAAGGTAATACCAAAGTTGCTACAAGAAAGCAGAGAACAATTAGCTGCGGGTTGGAATCAAATTTAAGAAGTGTTTTATCTCTGCCACACCCAATTTGTTTTTAAGAATTAATGGAATCGCGGGAATGATTAAACCTGCGGAGAATTGATCCCAGCCACCCTCGATAAGTGCATTATGAAGCTCCTCTTTAAACTCCAAAATTAATTCTCGATGCTCTAAATCGCTGGGAATTTTGGCAGAAGATTTTGATGAGTAATCTGTAATCATTTGATCTTCAAGATTTATGAGCGCAGTTGGCTCACCGTCATCAGCATGTAAGACTAGGTATGGCGTCAAAACTGGCTCCAGCATTTTGCCAACTATGGCGCTCATATCTTCAAAATCAACATCACCATCTTCAAAATCAACAATTGCAACAATAGTTGGCACATACAATTCGCGAAAAGTATTCCATTGTGCGACTAGATTTGGATCAATTCCAGTTTTTGCACTAGCGACCACCACAACTACATCTGCGGTAATTAAGGATGGGTCATCAATCTTGGCAACTGGCAGCCCAAGTGCGGTGCTAATTTCCTCATTCCCAGGAGATATTCCCAAGATAAACCGTGCGTTAATTAGGTCGGCCATGATCTATAAGCCTACGATGGTAATTATGTTGCAGCGTTCATTGCGTGATCCTGTCGCCAAAATTATTGCGCCATTGGTCAAAACTTTGATCAAAATGAGGGTGAGTGCCAATTTACTCTCCACTATCGGCGGCCTAGGTAGCGTGGTGAGCGCACTATATTTTTTCGCTGATGGCAGATTTTTTGTGGGAGTCATCTGGGTCAGTCTCTTCGTGGCATTTGATTTGTTTGATGGAGCGGTTGCTAGGGCCTCCAACAAAGGAATAAGCAAATGGGGAGCACTTCTTGATTCCACATTAGATCGAGTAAGTGATGGGGCGATATTTATTGGCGCACTTATTTATCTTATTGATCAACAGGACCGATTGGTTCCGGTTTTACTAGCTGCAACTTTCGCCTCCTTTATGGTCTCTTACATAAAAGCTCGAGCTGAATCATTATTGATTAAATGTGATGGTGGCTTAGCCGAAAGAGGTGAGCGAGTTGTCATAATTCTTACCGCTTATGGTCTACATGGGCTTGGAGTTGATTATGCAATGGCGGTAGGAGTGTGGATCATTGCTTTGATTTCAATTTTTACCATGGTACAGCGAATGATGATTGTTTATAAAGCGGTGAAATAAATGCATTTGCTTTATCTATTTGCCTGGCGATTGATCGGAGTACTGCCAGAGAGAATGGCGTATAAATTGGCAAATTTAATCTCCGATCAAATCTATCGACGTCAAGGCAGAGGTGTAAAGCGTCTGCGTAGCAACTACCAAAAGGTGATGCCAGAGTTATCTGCAGTTGAATTAAAAAAACTAACAAAAGCTGGGATGAGATCTTATCTACGGTACTGGTTTGATACTTTTCGACTTAACAAATGGAGTAAAGCAAGGGTTATCGAAACCACTTTTGTGGTGCGCGAAAACTTGCTTCGGGATCCGATTGAAAGCAAACGAGGATGCATAATCGCATTGCCACACTCTGGTAATTGGGATCATGCTGCTGCTTATTTTTGTTCGACTGGTATTCCGGTCACAGCTGTGGTGGAAAAATTAAAGCCAGAGGCAATTTTTAACAAATTTCTTGCATATCGCCAAAGCATTGGAATTGAGGCAATAAGCCATAAGGAAAAGACCATTCCAATTTTAGTTGATAGATTAAAAGCTGGAAAATTAGTTGCCCTTGTTGCAGATCGTGATATGTCTAGAAATGGTATCGAGGTGAACTTCTTTGGCCATACTGCAAAAATGCCGGCAGGTCCTGCGATATTAGCTCTAAAGACTGGCTCACCATTGATCACTGCATATATTCGTTATCTAGATACTGGAATTGAAATCACTTTTGATGAAACAATTAAGCCTCCAATTGGTGGTAGTGAAGCGGATTCAATAAAGAGCATTACGCAATCAATGGCAGATAATTTTGCAAAGCGCATTAAAGCTTCACCAGTAGATTGGCACATGTTGCAAAGGATCTGGCTAGATGAAGAAAATTAGAATTGGCATGGTTTGTCCTTATGGTTGGGATACTCCAGGGGGCGTGCAAACACACATCAAAGATCTGGCTGATCATTTAATTGAAGAGGGCCATTACGTTTCAGTGCTGACACCAGTTAGTGATGACTCCGCAAAGATTGCAGATTATGTGGTGAATGCTGGCAAACCGATTTCAATTCCAGTTAATGGTTCGGTAGCAAAAATTCTTTTTGGACCAGTGGCAAGCTCTAGAGCTAAACAGTGGATCGCCTCAGAGGATTTTGATCTGCTGCATCTTCATGAACCGGCCATCCCATCCTTGTCACTGCTTGCCTGCTCTGCGGCCGAGGGGCCCTTGGTCGGCACATTTCATGTATCAACTCAAAAGAAAAAAGCAATCTATGCGATTGGGCCAATATTAGAACCTATTGTTGAGAAGTTAACTGCCAGGATTGCTGTTAGTGAGTTAGCAAGATCAACCTTGAAGGATCATTTCGATACTGACGCAGTAGTTATTCCGAATGGTATTGATGGCCAGCGTTATGCCAATGCGAAAATTTCAACTGATTATTCTGGTGGTCATACAGTTGGATTTATAGGTCGATTTGAGGAATCTCGTAAGGGTTTACAAGTATTACTTGATTCTCTAGCAATAGTTTCACGGTTCATCCCAGATGTCGTGTATCTGATCGCAGGTCCAGGGGATAGCGAATCCTACCTAAAGGATTTGAATCCACAATTGCAAAGCAGAGTTAAGTTTTTGGGATTGTTAACAGATGATGAAAAAATGAGTTTTTTAAAAACAGTTCAGATTTATGTAGCACCAAACACCGGAAGTGAGTCTTTCGGTATAATTTTAACTGAAGCACTTTCATCTGGAACTGCAGTGGTGGCAAGTGATATTCCTGCCTTTAAAGCTGTGCTTGAAAATGGTGCTGCAGGTGACCTATTTAAAAATGGTGACAGCGCTGATTTGGCAAAAGTTTTAGTCGCTCTTCTAAGGGATGATGAAAGGCGAAAAAAACTAGCGGAGAATGGAAAACTAAGCGCACAAAAGTATGATTGGCAGGTAGTTGCTGAGCAGATTGAACATGTTTACGAGATGGCAATAGCAAGTGGCGATAAGGTCCGGTTATCTTCTGAAAACAGATTTTGGAGCAGACGTTGAGTTTAGAAACCTTGTTTGCAATTCTTGTCGTAGTTTTACTGGGGTGGTACCTCTCCTTTTTAGCCTCAAGGTTGGATCGATTACACCATAGGGTTGAAACTTCTTGGGCAACCTTGGATTCACTTTTGCAAAAACGAGCAGCACTTGCCCATGAGATTGTTTCTGAATCAAACCTGGATCCAGCGACTGCCTATTTAATCTCTAGTTCAGCCGTCAATGCTAGAAGCGCCCAACTCAAGGAGCGTTCTGCGGTGGAGAGTGTGTTATCAGAATCTTTAAAATTAGTTCAGGGTTCAGTCGTTGATAATTCACTGGCCCTACCCTCAGAATTGTTAGTTGAACTTGCGGATTTAACTGCAAAAATTAAATTAGCGATCAACATTCATTTAGAGGCGGTTAATGCCACGAGAAATGTCAGATCTAAACCGTTAATTCGCATATTTAGATTAGCTGGTAAGGCACCACTGCCGATTCGATATGAGTTTGAGGATGATATTTTGTGAGGCTAGTAAGACGCTCACTTTTAATACTTTCGGTATCGGTACTTGTAATCTCGATAACTGGTATTCCTAAAACCGGCATTTTTCAATCCGAACCTGAGATTGCAAAAAATCTTTTCAATGGTTTGCCAGGCACCAACAATCAAATCTTGGTGGTGAAAGTAGATGATACAAAGTATGCCCACCCACAAATTGGTATTGAAGATGCTGACATCGTTTATGTGGAACAGGTTGAGGGTGGCTTAACAAGATTGGCTGCTGTGTACACCTCAAAGTTACCACCCCTAATTGGTCCAGTTCGATCAGCTCGAATATCTGATATTGAGTTGTTGGCACAGTTCGGTCGCGTCGGCTTTGCATATAGTGGCGCCCAATCCAAAATGCGACCAGTAATCGCAGCGGCAAACTTGGAGAATATTTCAGCAGAACGCAATCCGCCAACGATTTACATCACAGATAAAACTAGGCCTGGACCATTTAATATGATCTTAAAGCCAGATTTACTGCTACAGCGAGCTAACTCAAATCCAAAAATAAAAATTGATACTGCAACTGTCGCCCCTTTTATTTTTGGAAACCCAAATAAAGGTGAAACTCTCACAGTATCGGCAAAGGTTAAGTGGCCAAATGCTAGATATGAAATGCGTTGGGATGTGGTAAATAGCAAGTGGCTTATTTACTTTAATGATCAACCCAATATTGCAGCCTCTGGTGAACATTTATTTGCTGATAATGCAATCATTCAGATTGTTTCAATCACGCCATCTATTTACGGTGATAAATTTGGTGAAATCACGCCGTTTAGTAAGACCACCGGAGTGGGCAAAGCTGTGATGCTTAGGGATGGTTTTAGTTATCAACTTAAGTGGCAGCGTGATCTAGAGACGGAGTTAACAACCTGGCGAACTGCAGATGGTGAGATCGCAAACTTCAAACCTGGGCGTACCTGGATATTTCTCACAGACACCCCACCGGTTTTAACCCCTTAATCTGCCCTTTCCTGTGTGATCAAGGCTTCATTTAATAGTCCTTGCCTCCTGAAAGTAATTAGTACAATAGGGGGCTAGCAAGTTAACGGGGAGTAAAAATGTCTAAAGAGACAGGCACAGCACGAGTAAAGCGCGGCATGGCAGAGATGCTTAAAGGCGGCGTAATTATGGATGTTGTAAATGTTGAGCAAGCGAAAATTGCGGAAGATGCGGGCGCTGTTGCGGTAATGGCGTTAGAGCGTGTGCCAGCAGATATTCGTGCCCAAGGTGGAGTTGCTCGTATGTCTGATCCAGACATGATCACCGCTATTCAAGCAGCTGTTTCAATCCCTGTAATGGCAAAAGCAAGAATTGGTCATTTTGTAGAAGCACAAGTCTTACAAACTCTCGGAGTTGACTACATCGATGAGTCAGAGGTTTTAACCCCAGCAGATTACGCAAACCACATCGATAAGTGGAATTTTACTATTCCGTTTGTATGTGGTGCTACAAATCTAGGTGAGGCACTTCGTCGAATTAATGAGGGTGCAGCGATGATCCGCTCTAAGGGCGAAGCAGGAACTGGTGATGTTTCAAACGCCACAACACACATGCGTACCATTTCAGCTGAGATGCGTCGGCTATCTGCAATGCGCGAAGATGAGTTATACGTTGCAGCAAAAGAGATGCAAGCTCCTTATGATTTGGTAAAGGAAGTTGCAAGTACTGGAAAACTACCGGTTGTGCTATTTACTGCAGGTGGCATTGCAACACCAGCAGATGCAGCGATGATGATGCAACTGGGTGCAGATGGAGTATTTGTTGGCTCTGGAATTTTCAAATCAGGCGATCCAGCAAAGCGTGCTGCCGCTTGTGTTAGAGCAGTTACTTATTACACCGACGCAAAAGTTATCGCCGAAGTTTCTCGTGGTTTAGGGGAGGCAATGGTTGGAATTAATGTTGCTGATATCCCAGTGCCCCACCGTCTTGCGGAGCGGGGCTGGTAGCTGTGAAAATTGGAGTACTTTCACTCCAAGGTGATGTGCGCGAACATATTAAATCGCTCAGCGATTGTGGCGTAGATGCACAGGCGGTAAATACCAAAAAGCAGATTGACGCCATATCTGCGTTAGTAATTCCTGGTGGTGAATCAACCACGATTGCAAAGCTGGCTAGATCCTTTGATTTATTCGATTTGATCTCTGATCGAATTAAATCAGGCATGCCTACCTATGGTTCATGCGCTGGAATGATCTTGCTATCTGATGTAGTCAATGATGCAATTGAAGGCCAAGAGACATTTGGTGGAATTGATATGGTGGTTCGGAGAAATGCTTTTGGTCGCCAAGTAGATTCTTTTGAAACCGATATTAAATTTAAAGGTATTACCGAACCAGCGATACGTGCAGTCTTCATACGTGCCCCTTGGGTGGAGTCAGTTGGTGCAAATGTTGAAGTTTTATCTGAAATTACTGATGCCAGTGGAGTAAAACACCCAGTGGCGGTTAGATCAGGGCATTTATTGGCAACCTCATTTCATCCCGAGTTAACTGGTGATAATCGGGTTCACAAGTACTTCGTTGAGGTTATCTGCCGTGAGTTAGCAAGCTTCAAATAATTAGTTAGAGGATAAATATGAGCGGTCATTCCAAATGGGCAACCATCAAACACAAAAAGGCAATTTTAGATTCAAGGCGCTCTAAAAATTTTGCTAAATTAATAAAGGCTATTGAAGTTTCATCTCGGGTTGGTGGCGCTGATATGAGTGGTAATCCAACATTATTTGACGCTGTTACAAAGGCAAAAAAGAATTCAGTACCGGCCGATAACATTGATCGGGCGATTAAACGTGGCGCTGGTCTTGAGACTGGTGGAAAAGTTTGGGAAACAATTATGTATGAGGGGTATGCAGCAGGAGGGGTTGCGCTGCTGATTGAGTGTTTATCTGATAATCGCAATCGCGCTGCCTCTGAAGTACGGGTTGCAGTGACTAGAAATGGCGGCACAATGGCAGATCCTGGTTCGGTTTCATATCTATTTAATCGCAAAGGTGTGGTAATTGTTTCAAAGCAAGGCGCAAAGGTTAGTGAAGAGGCATTACTGGAGGTGGTATTGGATGCGGGGGCGCAAGAGGTAAATGAATTATCTGAAGCTTTTGAGATAGTTTGCCAGCCAGCAGATTTAGTTGCAGTTCGTAAATCCTTGCAAACAGCCAGTATTGATTATGAATCTGCAGACTCTTCATTCCTGCCAACAATGTCAATACCAATTGATACCGATACTGCAAAAAAGGTGTTTGAGTTGATTGAAGCTATAGAGGATTTAGATGATGTTCAAAATGTTTATGGAAACTTTGATGTTTCAGATGAGGTAATGGCGAGCCTTAGTTCATAAGTATTTCGCGCTGATTAGGCTTGCACTATGCGCGTTTTGGGGATAGATCCTGGATTGACCAGGTGTGGTGTTGGTGTAGTTGATTCAACTGGTCCCCAAAAACTTGCGTTGATCGCAGTTGGAGTAATAAAAACAGATATTGATGTATCCCTTGATCAAAGATTGCTGCAGTTGGAAAAAGAAATCTCCATCTGGATTAATAAGTATCAGCCAGATGTGGTTGCAGTAGAGCGGGTATTTTCAAAACTAAATGTTAAAACAGCGATGGCAACCGGGCAGGCTGCAGGAGTTGCCTTACTTTTAGCTGCGAAAGTTGGTATTCCTGTAGTCATGCACACCCCCAGCGAGGTTAAAGCAGCGGTAACCGGTTCTGGTCGGGCTGATAAGAAACAGGTGGCACAAATGGTAAAACGTCTGTTAAAACTGAAGGAAATCCCGAAACCAGTAGATGCCACCGATGCTCTAGCCCTTGCGATCTGCCATCATTGGCGTGGAGTGGGCAATGCAAGATTAGCTAAAGCGAAGAAAAAGGCGAGTAAGAAAAAATGATTAGCTCAATAACCGGCAAAGTAAAATCAACAGCAGTTAACTGCGTAGTTGTTGAGGTGGGCGGTGTTGGGGTGCTCCTACAGGTACCAGCGCGAGTGGCATCGACTTTGCAAGTGGGAGAACAGGTTAGTTTTCATACTTATTTGATTGTTCGGGAGGATGCCTTAATTCTCTTTGGTTTTAGTGATCTAGTTGATCGTGAATTCTTTGAACTTTTGCTTTCGGTAACTGGAATTGGACCTAAAGTTGCCCAATCTATTTTGGCGAACTCTGGCGCAGCAGGTATTGCATCTGCAATTGCATCATCTGATTTAAAATCTTTAGAAGCGGTTCCAGGTTTGGGTAAAAAGGGAGCACAGCGATTAGTACTGGAATTAAGAGATAAGGCGTTGGCATTTGCAGGTGGAAAGGTAAATGCAAATCTTGCATTATCTAATCAGGTTGAAAATGCTCTGCAAGGATTGGGTTATTCCGTTAAGGAATCAAACTCCATGCTTAAGGCGGTTATGAGTAGTGAAAAGATAGATGGCTTATCCGCCGCACAGGTATTGAAATTGGCCCTGAAAATTGGGGGTAAAAATTAAATGAGTGGTGAGATAAGCAATCAAAATGCTGATGAGGCAGAGCGGGTAGCAGAGCTTGCACTACGACCTAAGAGCCTTAAAGAGTTTGTTGGTCAATATCGTGTGCGAGATCAATTAGATCTTTTACTCTCCGCTGCTAAAGAGCGTAAATCACCAGCAGATCACATTCTATTTTCTGGTCCACCCGGATTAGGTAAGACCACACTTGCAATGATTGTGGCATCTGAAATGGATACTCCAATCAGAATTACCTCTGGTCCTGCAATTCAGCACGCTGGAGATTTAGCATCAATACTTTCTTCTTTGGTGGAGGGTGAAATTCTTTTCATGGATGAGATCCATCGGATGTCTAGACCAGCGGAGGAGATGCTCTATTTGGCCATGGAGGATTTTCGAGTTGATGTAATTGTCGGTAAAGGTGCGGGTGCAACCTCAATTCCACTGGAGCTACCACATTTCACTTTAGTCGGAGCCACAACCCGGGCAGGTTTACTACCAAGCCCACTTCGTGATCGATTTGGCTTCACCGCTCAATTGGATTTTTATGAATCAGAGGAGTTGTTTCAAATAATCAAACGCAGCGGTCAATTGTTAGATATTGAGATAGATGATTTGGCAGTTTCAGAGATTGCATCTAGATCGCGTGGCACACCACGGGTAGCAAATCGACTTCTACGCAGAGTGCGAGATTACGCTCAAGTGAATAAAGAGAAGATAGTTCAATTAAGTCATGCCCAAGCTGCATTGAAGATTTATGAGGTTGATGAGATTGGTCTTGATAGATTAGACAAATCTGTGCTTACGGCATTAATTAAAAATTTTAATGGCGGCCCAGTTGGCGTATCCACTCTTGCTATGGCGGTAGGGGAGGAGATTGAAACTATCGAATCCTTAGCAGAACCATTTTTAGTTCGCCTTGGTTTTTTAGCTAGAACTCCGCGTGGTCGAGTAGCGACTGCAGCTGGGTGGATGCACCTTGGTATGAAACCACCACTCTCAGTTCAAATTGGCAGCGATGCCACACTCTTTGATCAAGATCCAGACATTGCGCAATAAGCCAATAAATACTTGATTAATTCCATCCTTATTGGCGTGGATTTCTCAATAATCTCCCCTCAGCCTAGAATTACCCCTCATGTCTGCTAATAAAATTGCAAATACTCAATCCAGGGCTGTTAGAACAATCGCAATTCTGTTGCTAACAATTCTCGGATTTACTGGAGTTGCATTTGTACTAGGCGCCACCACTTTTAAGTTGGGCTTAGACCTACAAGGTGGAACAAGCGTAACTTTGCAGCCAAGAATTGAACAGGGTGAAAGTGGAAAAGTTACAGCAGAGGCAATTGATCAAGCGGTTGAAATTATTCGCCAACGTGTTAACTCACTTGGAGTTGCTGAATCTGAAGTTTCAGCCCAAGGAACAGGTGTTAATCGTCAGATCGTAATCTCAGTTCCAGGCGAGACTGGTCGCCGAATTGTCGATTTAGTGGGACAAACAGCAGAGTTAAGATTTCGCCCGGTTTTAGCAGAGGGTGCAGCAAATTCCACAACACTTTCAAACGACACTGCAACTGCAACATTACCACCAGGGGTAACTCCAGAATTAAATGCGCAATATGCAGCACTAGATTGCACTCTGCCACAAAACAGACAAGGTGGCTCTAGTAGCAACGAAGCGGTAGCAGTAGTAAGTTGTGACCGAGACGGTATTGCTAAATATGTCTTGGCACCTGCAGAAGTTTTAGGTCGACAAGTCACAAAGGCAAGTGCATTACTTGATCCACAAGGAGCATCTGGTTGGTATGTGACGCTAGATTTTGACGGAGAAGGCACAACCAAATTTGGTGCAATGACAACCAGATTGACCTCGCTGCCACAACCACAAAATCAGGCAGCAATAGTTTTAGATGGTTTGGTTTACTCTGCTCCGAGAATTAATGAACCAATTAATACTGGTACTGCGCAAATAACTGGGAATTTTACCCAGCCAGAGGCACAAGATCTTTCTAATGTACTTAAATATGGCGCCCTACCACTGGCTTTTGATCGCGGTGAGGTCCAACAGGTCTCTCCTTCTTTAGGTGCTGACCAGTTGCGAGGTGGCTTGATAGCCGGAATTCTTGGATTATTACTTGTAATAATTTATTCAATGCTCTATTACCGAGGACTTGGCCTTGTATCGGTGGGTTCATTGTTGGTGGCATCGGTCATGGCATTTTTATCAATTTTATTACTTGGAGAAACCATTGGATTTACACTCACATTAGCCGGTATTGCTGGAGTTATTGTGGCGATTGGTATCACTGCAGATTCCTTTATTGTTTACTTCGAACGCATTAGGGATGAAGTGCGAGAAGGAAAATCTCTCAAATCAGCGGTTGAAACTGGTTGGGTTCGAGCTCGACGCACCGTTATTGTGGCAGATGCTGTTTCGATGATTGCTGCTTTAATGCTCTATTTCTTTGCAGTCGGTGGTGTTCGAGGCTTCGCATTTACTCTTGGACTCACTACCGTTATCGACTTAATTGTTATTTTCTTCTTCACAAAACCTTTAGTAACAGTGCTGGCGCGTTTCCCGTTTTATAGCCAGGGTCACAAACTATCTGGATTTTCTGCCAAATCTTTAGGTGTGATTGATAAAACTGTTAAGCAATCAGGGGGGTCAAACAATGGCTAAGTTCTCAGGATTAGGCGGCCGGCTATATAGGGGTGAAACCTCTATTGATTTTATTGGCAAACGTAAGATTTGGTACGCCATCTCAGGCTTATTAATACTTGCTTCAGCTGCAACTTTATTCACTCAAGGTTTGCACCTTGGAATTGAGTTCAAGGGTGGATCATCCTTCACCGTCACATCCAATAATGCTTCAGTTCAAACTGCCGAAAGTGCACTGACTGAGGCAGGAATTAAATCCCAAACTATTATTCAAAAAGTTGGAAATGACAAGGTTCGGATTCAAACAGATGCTTTGACCGCAGTAGAGCAAAATGCAGTTGAAGCAAACCTTGCTTCAAAATTTAATGTCACCGTGGACTCAATTGATTCTCAAATTATTGGTCCTTCTTGGGGTGAGGAGATCACACGCAAGGCAATATACGGATTAATTGGATTCCTATTGGTAGTAATGCTCTATTTAGCAATGGCTTTTGAATCAAAGATGGCGTTAGCTGCAATTATTTCTGTGGTGCATGATGTGTTCATCACCGTGGGAATTTACGCTTTGGTTGGTTTCGAGGTAACACCGGCTACGGTAATAGGATTCCTAACAATTTTAGGTTACTCACTCTATGACACAGTGGTTGTTTTTGATAAGGTGCGAGAGAATACTAAGGGTATTGCAGCAAGCGGCAAGAGCACTTATTCACAAGCTGCTAATTTAGCGGTCAATCAAACCTTAGTTCGTTCCTTCAATACCTCATTAATTGCATTATTGCCGGTTGGCTCTATTTTATTTGTTGGTGCTGGATTACTTGGCGCTGGAACTCTGAAAGATTTATCTCTAGCACTCTTCATTGGACTTGCCACTGGAACCTACTCCTCTATCTTTATCGCGACACCTATTTTAGCGGTTTTGCGTGAGCGTGAACCAGCAATGCAGGCACTTGCAAAACGAGTTGGAAGTCGTGGCGATAAATCAGTTGCGCCAACCTCATCAGTTCAATCCAGTGATCGCGGACCTCGCAATCAACCTAAACGATATCGCCGTCGCTAACACTCTGATCTAAGTAAGCCAGCCACCGCGCTATGACTCCTAGCCAATTATTAAAACCCTTGGCGGATGGCCTAGCACAGTCACATCCAGGATTTTCAAATAAGGATTTAGAGCGGGCATTTACTGCAGCTGATAAAGCTCACACCGGGCAATTAAGAAAATCTGGTGAACCGTATATAACCCACCCGGTAGCGGTTGCGCAAATACTGACAGAACTTGGTATGGATCTACCAACAATTATGGCAGCACTTTTGCACGATACTGTCGAGGATACCTCATACTCAATTGAGGAGATAAAAAAAGAGTTTGGCGATGAGGTCACATCTTTAGTTGATGGCGTAACAAAGCTTGATAAGTTAACTTATGGACCTACTGCCGAGGCAGAAACTTTGCGCAAAATGGTTGTTGCTATGTCCAGAGATATTCGAGTCTTAGTAATTAAATTGGCAGATAGATTGCATAATGCTAGAACTTGGGAGTTTATTGATTCCGCAATATCACAACGAAAAGCAAGAGAAACTTTGGATATCTATGCACCTCTTGCTCACAGACTGGGAATGAATGCGATTAAGTGGGAGTTGGAAGATCTATCTTTTAAAACACTTGAACCTAAAAAATATGAAGAAATAGAAAGACTAGTAGGTGAGCGAACTCCAGCGCGGGATATTCTCACCAACGAGGTGGTTTCATCAATCAGTGCTGATTTGAAATTAGAAGCAATCACAGCCGAGGTGAGTGGGCGGCAAAAACATTTCTACAGTGTCTATCAAAAAATGGTTGTACGTGGACGAGAATTCAATGATATTTATGATCTGGTGGGCATTCGAATCTTGGTTGAGTCTGTCAGGGATTGTTATGCCGCACTTGGTGCGATTCACGCAAGGTGGAGTCCAGTTCCTGGTCGATTTAAAGATTACATTGCAATGCCAAAATTTAATCTTTATCAATCACTGCACACCACAGTAATTGGTCCAAATGGAAAAGCAGTTGAAATTCAACTCAGAACCTTTGATATGCACTCTCGGGCAGAATATGGAATTGCTGCTCATTGGAAGTATAAAACTAAGAATTTAGTTGGTGGTAAAACTCCGGAAGGGATTTGGCTGAGGCAGCTACATGAGTGGCAACAAGAGAGTGAGGATGTAAGTGATTTCTTAGAAACTTTGCGGTATGACCTGCGCACACCTGAGGTATTTGTCTTTACTCCGAAAGGAAGTGTTATCGCATTACCATCTGGCTCTACACCAGTTGATTTTGCTTATGCAGTCCACACTGAGGTTGGTAACAAATGTGTCGGAGCAAAGGTAAATGGAAAACTTGTACCGCTTGAGTCACACCTCTCCAATGGGGATGTAGTGGATATTGTTACTAATAAGTCTGTGAATGCAGCGCCAAGTCATGATTGGTTGAATTTTGTTACATCATCTCGGGCTAGAGCCAAGATTAAAGCTTGGTTTTCAAAGGAGCGCAAAGAGGAGGCAATTGAAGCTGGTCAAGAGTCGATCGCAAGACAAATGCGTAAGGCGGGCTTACCAATACAAAAGATTTTGGGTGGCCATGCATTACTTGAGTTAGCACACAACCTTCGATTTGAGGATATTGAAAGTTTGTACGAAGCAGTAGGAAATGGCCACACCTCTGCTCACTCGGTAATTGAAAAATTGATGGTCTTAATCGGTACCACAGATGCTCACCCAGAAAATGATTTAACGCCACTTATTGCGCCAATTAAGCGTAAACGCAAAAGTGTTACCGGGGTTGAAGTTGAGGGTGCTGCAGATGTTTTGGTGAAGCTTGCAAGGTGTTGTGCTCCAGTTCCAGGAGATGAAATCACCGGTTTTATTACCAGGGGAAATGGTGTGTCAGTGCATCGAATGGATTGCGTAAACATCACCGATCTTAAGCTCCATCAAGGCGACCGAATTGTGAAAGTAAAATGGAACCTTGCTGCAGCAAGCAGTTTCTTGGTGAATATTGCAGTTGAGGCCCTAGATCGTGCTCGATTGTTATCTGATGTAACGAAAGCGCTTTCGGATCAACATGTAAACATTTTAAGCGCCTCTGTGGTTACCCATAAAGATCAAACTGCAATTTGTAAATTCTCATTTGAAATGGCTGACGCATCTCATTTAGATGCTGTTCTAACCTCGGTACGAGCTATAGAGGGCGTATATGATGTTAATCGGATTTTTAATAATTAATTGACAAATTCAGTTAAACCTTTTTGCGCCTGCTCTAGCCAATCACGTCTGGCGGCTGCAGCCTCTCGAGCAATCATTGCCTTTGCAGTTTGGCCAGCTGCTTCGGCTTTTGCCGCCTGCTTTTCATAATTTTCAACGGCTTGCGCCAAACTCTCAACAACCTTATTGGCCTGCGCTTTCGCACTTGGATCACTCTTGCGTTGGAAGTTGCGCTCAGCTTCCATGATTTCATCCTCGATCTTTTTTATTCGAGTATCAAAAGCGGCCCGTTTTTTGCGATCAGTCATGCCAATCTTTTGCCATTTCCCCATCAAATCATAAAACTTCTTTTTGGCTGACTTGAAATCTGACAGGGGTAGCAATGCTTCAAATTCAACAATCATCGCTTCTCGCTTAGCTAGATTTTCAATCATTGAACCTTTGCGCTTTTTCATATCTTCATTTTTTGCAGTAAAGAAAAGTTCTTGAGCAGCTTTAAACCGATTCCACAAAACGTCATCGGTAGATTTCTTTCCCCTGCCTGCTGCTTTCCACTGATCCATCAATGACTTGTATTTCTTTGCTGTCTCAAGCCAATCTCTGGATTTTGCTAGATCCTCTGCCGCCTTCACGATCGCCTCTTTTGTCGCAGCAACTTTCTTTTGCTCACCATCTAATTTTGAGAAGTGAGTGCGACGGCGTTTATCAAACTTGTTACGAGAGGATGAGAATCTTTTCCAGAGATCTGTGTCAATTTTTTTATCCAAACGAGGTGCTTTTTTCCACTCGTCTAGCAAAACTTTTAATCTGGCTGTGGTTACTTTCCATGCAACTGAGTCAACTAAACTTTCCGCTTCGGTTACAATCTTTTCTTTAATCGCAGCAGCTTCAGACTTGCGTGCCTCGCGTTCAGCATTTTTAGCTTCCTTGCGCACTTGATATGCGCCTTCATGCTCGATGATTAACGATGGAATCTTTTCAAGTGATTGCGCAAGTTTCTCAAGATCGCCAACGCCATTTAATTCAGATATTTGGTTTCGTAACTTATTAACCGCTTCATGAGCATCGCTGGGGACCATAGCACCTGAGCGAACTCGTGCGGCAAGCAGGGCAACTTCGGAAGCAGCCATTTCAAATTTTTTTACAAAGTATGCAAGTGCTTCTTCCGCACTCTTGCCAGGATACGAACCAACGGCGCGGTCACCAGTCGGGGTAATTACATAGACTGTGCCATCTTCGCCTACTCGGCCAAATTTTGTTGGATCACCAATTAATACTGACGCTGCCCCAGGAGTTGAAAGGTTGAAAGTGGTTGAGTTTTCCATGTGACTACCTTTCGTTGCACGATTTCTGATGAACAGATCTCGTTATGTTGGGGGGCGTGGTAATTATTATTGCTTTCGCACCTGTAATTACCGAGTTTGGATCGGGCTAAAAGATAGCCTAAGAACCTTAGTTTAGGAAAATTAAGCGGGGATATTTGGTGATTTTAGGGGGTGATAAATGCTTGTAGACAGGGTAGTGGCGCCTTACTTCGAAACAAATTGCTGGGTATTAGCAACCCAACCCGCATCTGAATGCATAATTGTTGACCCAGGCATGGCTCGGCCTAATTTAGTAAGAACAATTGTTGACAAGGTCAATGAGCATAAATTAAAGCCGGTTGCTGTTCTTATCACGCATGGACACTTAGATCATTTCTTTTCAGTGTTGCCGCTAACTATTGAGATTCCAATGCGAACCTATATCACTGGTGCAGATCGTTTCTTGCTTTCCAATCCAATGGGAGCGTTAGATAGCGGTGGCGTGAGTGAACAGTTTTTATCAGCTTTTGGCAGCAAGAATTTCAAGGAACCATCTGATGTTATTGAGTTAGATGATTTCTCCACTTTCCAAATTGCAGGACTTTCTATTACCTCGATTTTTGCTCCTGGCCACACCAAAGGATCTGTCATTTTCACGATTGATAATCAGCAATTGATTTCTGGTGATGTGCTCTTTGCTGGCGGCATAGGTAGAACCGATTTACCTACCGGCTCCGCTGCTGATATGCGAAAAACCTTACGTGAGCGAATTTTGACACTACCTGATGGTCTAAATGTCCTGCCTGGACATGGTGGGCAAACTACAATCGCCATAGAGCGAATACGAAATCCATACCTGCAAGATGATTTCCTAGATCAGAAGGGGCGGTGAGGAAATGAGTGGTTTCCAAGCCCCCAAGGGAGTTAGTGAATATTTCCCACCGATTTCTGAACAGTTTGAGTATGTGCGCGACCAATTACTTCGAACTGCACGTTTGGCTGGTTACTCGCTAATCGAATTGCCAGTCTTTGAAGATACTGAAGTTTTCACACGAGGAGTTGGCGAATCAACCGATGTAGTAAGCAAAGAGATGTATACCTTTGAAGATCGCGGTGGGCGCTCAATAACCTTAAGACCAGAAGGTACCGCTGGTGTGATGCGTGCAGTAATTGAACATAATCTAGATCGAGGACAACTACCGGTTAAGTTGTTTTATACCGGACCATTCTTTAGAGCTGAACGACCACAAGCGGGTCGCTACCGTCAGTTTTATCAAGTTGGAATTGAGGCAATTGGCTACAACGACCCTGAGATTGATGTTGAGGTGATTGCGGTCGCAGATTCTGCTTTCAAGGCGCTAGGTCTTAAGAAATATAGATTGAATATTACTTCACTAGGTGATGCACAGAGTCGAGATGCGCACCGAAAAGATTTAGTTAAATACATTTCTACCTTAAAGCTGGATGAAGCAACGGTGTCTCGTGCGCAGTTAAATCCACTTAGATTATTTGATGATAAAAGGGATGAAGTAAAAGCGGCTATGGCTAAGGCACCGCTTTTGCTGGATTACCTAAGTGCGCAAAGCAAACAACAATTTGAAAAAGTAAAGGTCCTCCTTACAGATATTGGGATTGCATATGAAATCAAACCAACAATGGTTAGGGGATTGGATTACTACACCGGCACAACCTTTGAATTTGATCATGAGATGTTGGGTGCGCAATCCGGTATTGGTGGTGGTGGTCGATATGACGGGCTAATGAGCTCTCTAGGGGGTGCAGATGTCAGTGGAATTGGATTTGGTTTAGGAGTAGATCGCATTCTGATGGCTTGCCAAGCAGAGAACTCCCTGCCCAGCGTCATAAATCAAATTCAATTATTTATCGCACCAATTACTGAAACTGGTAAATCTCATGCCTTCAAACTGCTGGCAGAGCTTCGATCATCAGGTATTACTTGCGACATGGCTTACGGAGATCGTGCGTTAAAAGGAGCAATGAAAGCTGCAGATAAGAGCGGTGCTAAATATGGATTAGTAATTGGAGATGATGAAATTTCATCTGGCAGGTGTGAATTAAAATTAATGAGCAGCGGCGAGGTAATTTCTAGTAGCCTTGAGCTTTCAGATTTAATTAAACGAATTGGAAATAAATAGCATGCTACGCACGCACGATGCAGGTTCCTTAACTGCCAAATCTGTTGGCAACAAGGTAGTGCTCGCTGGTTGGGTGGCCCGTAGACGTGATCATGGCGGAGTGGCATTTATTGATCTACGTGATTCTACGGGTGCAGTACAGGTTGTAATTAACGATGAAAAGATTGCTGGTGAGCTTCGCGCCGAATGGTGTGTGTTAATTACTGGTGTTGTGAAATTGCGCCCTGCGGGTAATGAAAATAAAGAAATACCAACTGGTGAAATAGAGGTTGTTTGTGAGGTCCTGCAAGTATTGAGTGAGGCTGCAGCATTGCCATTTCCAGTTGATAGTGGTGATATAGGAAATATCTCTGAAGAGGTTCGACTTAAGTATCGGTATTTAGATTTACGTAGAGAGGGACCAGCAAAAAATTTGAGATTGCGCTCAAAGGTTTCAACCGCAATACGCCAAGTTTTATCTGAAAGTAACTTTCTAGAGATTGAGACACCATATTTAACCCGTTCAACTCCCGAGGGAGCGAGAGATTTTCTTGTTCCGGTGAGACTTCAGCCCGGCTCTTGGTATGCGTTGCCGCAATCTCCACAATTATTTAAGCAATTACTCATGGTGGCAGGTATGGAAAGGTATTACCAAATTGCTAGGTGTTTTAGAGATGAAGATTTCAGAGCTGATCGTCAACCAGAGTTCACCCAACTAGATATTGAAATGTCATTTGTCGATCAATCAGATGTTATTGCAATTGCTGAGAAAGTTTTAGCTACTGTGTTTCAAAGTGTCATAAACTACAAAATTCCATTGCCAATTCCACACATGACCTACAAAGATGCAATGGCAGATTATGGATCGGATAAGCCAGATTTAAGGTTTGCAAACAAGATAACTGATGTAACCCAATATTTTAAATCCACCTCCTTTCGAGTTTTCCAAGCCGAGTATGTCGGAGCGGTGGTGATGCCAGGTGGCGCCGATTCACCGCGTCGGGATTTAGATGCTTGGCAGGATTGGGCTAAAGCCCGAGGAGCTAAAGGTTTGGCATATATTTTAGTTGGCGCTGATGGCACATTATCTGGCCCAGTTGCCAAGAACCTCTCCGAAACTGAGAGTGCAGGAATTGCTGCAAAGGTTGGTGCAAAAAATGGTGATGCAATTTTCTTTGCAGCGGGAACAGCATCTGCCTCCCAAAATTTGCTTGGCGCAGTTCGAGTAGAGATTGGCACACGATGTAAGTTGATCGATGAAAATTTGTGGAATTTTGTTTGGATCGTTGATGCCCCGATGTTTGAACAAGTTGATGCTGAAAATCCGACTGCCGGATGGACCGCAGTGCATCATCCATTTACCAGTCCGAAGCCTGAATTTGTTGGCACCTTTGATAAAGAGCCAGCGCAAGCACTTGCTTATGCCTATGACATTGTTTTGAATGGAAATGAAATTGGTGGTGGATCAATTCGTATCCATCAAAGTGAAATTCAACAACGGGTGTTCAAGACAATTGGATTATCAAAATCTGAAGCAGAAAGTAAATTCGGATTTCTTTTGGAGGCGTTCAATTATGGCCCGCCACCGCATGGGGGAATCGCCCTGGGTTTGGATCGATTATGTGCATTGCTTGCAGGTGCTCAATCTATTCGTGAAGTTATTGCATTTCCGAAAACCGCCAGTGGTGGTGATCCATTAACTGGAGCACCAACACCAATAACTGCTGCACAACGCAAAGAGACTGGGGTCGATACTCCAGCCGTTACCAAGTAGATACCCGCTTTTCAGGTATTCTTCCCAGCATGGGTCCGGGTGGAATTGCAACGATAATCGCAGCATCCTCCCTTGCGGTCATTGCCGTCGCCGTCGCCTATACCGTGGTGAGGGCGTCTCGGTTAATTGATGAGATTACTAAAACAGTAGCCATGATTAATAGCCCGATTAGAAGCATCAGCAATGCCGGTAAGTCACTTGAAGAAATGGTTAAGAAGATTAGCAAAGCCGGAGAATCCTTCTTAGATGAAAACCCAATGGCCATGAAAGCAGCTGGCGCATTATTCACTGCTGCCAAGCTAAAGAAAAAGGGTAAGAAAAAAAGCAAAGCGAAGGAGTAGAGGTGGACTCCGCAGATATTCGTGCAAGATGGCTGAAATTTTTTGAAACAAATAATTCATTAAAATTACCTCATACGGTTGTGCCCTCAGCCTCATTGATTGCGGATGATCCAAATCTTTTGTTAGTAAATGCCGGTATGGTTCCTTTTAAACCTTATTTTTTGGGCGAAGCAAAACCACCCTACAAACGGGCAACCTCGGTTCAAAAATGCGTGAGAACCTTAGATATTGATGAGGTTGGTAAAACGACTAGACATGCATCGTTTTTTCAAATGTGTGGAAACTTCTCGTTTGGAGATTATTTCAAAGAAGGCGCGATCGCACTTGCATGGGAGTTATTAACTAAGTCTGTTAGCTCTGGTGGTTATGGATTTAGTGAAGACAAACTTTGGGTCACTGTTTATCAAGATGATGATGAGGCTGCAAATATTTGGGAGAAGCAGATTGGTGTCCCTAAAAACCGAATTCAACGCAGGGGAATGGCGGATAATTTCTGGTCTATGGGAGTCCCAGGACCATGCGGTCCATGTTCGGAGATTTATTTCGATCGAGGAAGTGATTACGGTAAAGAGGGTGGGCCAATCGTCGATGAAGACCGTTATTTAGAAATCTGGAATCTTGTGTTCATGCAAAATATTCGCGGTGAGGGTGGGGACAAGAACTCCTTCCCAATTATTGGTGAGTTACCTGCGAAGAATATTGATACTGGACTGGGTTTGGAAAGAACTGCTGCGTTACTGCAAGGTGTTGAAAATATCTATGAAATTGATACCACCAAGATGATTTTGGATAAGGCATCTGAATTGACCAAAACAAAATATGGGAAAGATGAAAAAACAGATGTCTCCTTGCGAGTGATTGCTGATCACACACGCACCGCAATGATGTTGATTGGTGATGGAGTCACGCCCGGTAATGAAGGGCGTGGCTATGTTTTAAGACGAATGATGCGTCGAACAATTCGAAATATGCGCTTACTTGGTTCACAGGATTTGGTCATTACCGAATTGATTAAAAGTTCTATCAAGGCGATGGGACCGCAGTACCCTGAATTGGTTAAAGATGGCGAGCGAATATTGTCAGTTGCTCAATCTGAGGAGGATAGTTTTAATCAAACTTTAAAGAGTGGGACGAGTATTTTTGATATTGCCGCAGAGCAATCAAAGAGTAGGAAGAGTAAATCGCTGTCAGCCGATACTGCGTTCAAGCTCCATGATACTTACGGTTTTCCATTTGATTTAACTCTTGAAATGGCCAGAGAACAGGGACTGGAAGTTGATGAGAGTGGCTTCAAGAAATTAATGAATGAGCAAAGAGATCGCGCGAAGGCGGATGCAAAAGCGAAAAAGAGTGGCCATACAGACTTAACTCAATACCGGGCAATCGTCGATAAATTTGGTAGTACTAAGTTTTTAGGTTATGAAAACATTAAGGCAGAATCGAAGATAACTGGAGTGTTGGTTGATGGAAAAGCTGCTGCCGAAGTTAGCGCAGGTTCTGAAATAGAAGTGATGTTGGATCGGACTCCATTTTATGCTGAAGGCGGCGGGCAGTTAGCTGATAACGGTGTAATTAAATTGGCAAATGGAGCAGTTGTGAAAGTAGAAGATGTTCAAACCCCACTACCAGGATTGTTCGTTCATAGGGGCTCCGTCGTAAGTGGGGTCGTAAAGAATGGTGAATCGGCTTCTGCTGAAATTGATTTACAAAGAAGATTAGCCATTTCAAGAGCTCACACGGCAACCCATATGGTGCATAAAGCATTTAGAGAAGCATTAGGTGAAACTGCTACTCAGGCTGGTTCAGAGAATGCACCAGGCCGATTTAGATTTGATTTTCCTTCAACCAGCGCGGTACCAACATCTGTGTTAAATGATGTTGAAAGTCGAGTGAATGAACTATTGATTGCAGATTTGCAAGTCGATGCACAAGTTATGTCTCAAGATGCAGCTAAGGCAATGGGTGCTACTGCATTGTTTGGTGAGAAATATGGCGACCAGGTGAGAGTTGTTAGTGTCGGTGATTGGGCAAAAGAATTATGTGGTGGCACACATGTGTCTAGATCTGGTGAATTGGGCTTAATTAAGCTTTTATCTGAATCTTCTATCGGTGCCGGAGTAAGAAGAGTTGAAGCTTTAGTTGGCCATGATGCCTATAAATTCTTAGCCCGTGAACATGTTTTACTGAATTCTCTTACCGAAATAATCAAAGGCGTGAGAGTTGAAGAATTACCTCAACGTATTTCTGATTTGATTGAAAAAATGAGATCGATGGAGAAGGAAATATCAGCGATAAATACCGCCAAAGCGGTAGCAGCGGCTGGTGATTTACTCAAAAAGAGTAAATCAACGGGAAGTGCCAGCGTGATAATCGAGCAACTTGGTAATGGTATTTCTGGCGAAGATATGCGAACTATTGCATTAGATCTCAAGGGGAAGTTAAAAACTGGAATTGTTGTACTTGCCACTATAAATGATGCGAAACCTTTGCTAGTTGCAGTGGTTTCAGCAGAGGCTATCAAATTAGGAGTAAAGGCTGGCGAATTGATAAAACTAGGTTCGACCATTCTTGGCGGTGGCGGTGGCGGGAAAGATGATTTTGCGCAAGGAGGAGGCAGTAACGCAGATGCAATCACAAAAGCATTTGCTGAGATTGCTAAACATATTCAGGGAAAGCTAAATTAAAGTTGGATTTCTGATGAATAAACCAATTGAAATTGGTCGCAGGATCGGCTTTGATTTTGGAGAGAAGCGGATTGGTGTCGCCACATCGGATTCTGAATCAATATTAGTGGCGCCTTATAAAACAATTATTAATGATGGTGAACTGCTTTTGAATTTGACTAATCTATTAAATGAGGTTAACCCTGTTTATGTGGTCGTAGGTGACCCAAAGCATCTGTCAGGAAATGAAAGCGCTAAATCTATAGCTGCCCTGGAATTTGCCAAGCAGATCAGGCAAATATTTACTGGGCCAATTTATTTTGTTGATGAGCGATTGACCACCCAGAATGCGAATTCAAAAATGCGTGAGATTGGGAAGAATGAAAAGCAGAGTAAGGCAAAGATTGATCAGATAGCAGCGGTAAGCATTTTGGAGAGTGCATTATTAAATGAAAAATCAGGCACAGGGGTGGGCAGATTATTTTAAAACGCGTTTTAGCCCTACTACTAATCTGTTCAATTCTAACAAGCTCTGCAGTTTTATTGCATAATGCATTTTTACTCAATGATTACCTTGCAGCAACCTCTAAGTTAAAAACAGAGATCCTAATAGAATCTGGTGACACGGGTACTGAAATTGCTCAAAAACTTTTCAATTCTGGAGTAATAAAACAAACTAAAATATTTATCAAAATTGCAATTAATCAAAAGAAATCCAATGCGATCTCACCTGGTTTACATGAGATAGATTTGAAAATTTCAGCACAGGCAGCTTTAGAACAACTTCTGGATCCGGCACGAAAGCGTGGGGTCTTTGGGTTTGGTGAGGGTCTGAGAAAGTCTGAGATTCTGGCTTTATTGGAAAAATCCAAATTAGTGAGTGGCAAAGTGTCGAAGTTGCCTAAACCAAATGATCTTTACGGTACAAATAATTTGGAGGGATTCCTTTTTCCAGCACAGTATTCATTTGCGCCAGGAACGACGTTTGATGAAGCGATTACACAGATGATTGATAGATTTTATTTAGCAGCCAAATCATCCAAGATTGAGGAAGGATATTTGAATTATTCGCCTTATCAACTGCTGATAATTGCATCTATGGTCCAGGCAGAAGGTGATGTGCAAGATTTCGCAAAGATATCTAGGGTTATTTATAACCGCATGAAAATCGGGATGCCGTTGCAAATCAATGCCACGATTGATTATGCAACCAACACTCGAGGCAAGATTCGACTGCCTTATAAGCGGTTGGAGATTGGCTCAAAATACAACACCTACAAATATCGAGGTTTACCGCCAACACCTATAGGTAATCCCGGTGAAGACGCAATGATTGCTACAGTTAATCCAGAAAAAGGTGATTGGTTGTATTACGTCACCGTGAAGCCAAATGACACTAGATTTACAAAGGATTTTAATGAGTTCAACAAATGGGCAAATGAGTTTCGCGCAAATGAGGATGCGGGCTTATTCGGATGATTAAGTTAGCTGTTGCTGGTGCTCCAATTGGACATTCACTTTCACCGCTACTTCACACCACAGCGTATAAATTACTAGGAGTTGAAGCGGATTTTTCTGCACAAGAGATTAAAGAGGAAAAATTTGGTGATTTCTATTTTGATTGCAAAAATTCGGGATATCGTGGCTTAGCGCTTACGATGCCCTTAAAAGAGATCTCAATCGGTTTCGTCGATCGGGTAGATCCGGTTGCTAAGCAAATTTCATCAGTGAATACAGTTATTTTTGAATCAACTGGAAGCATTGGGCTCTCAACTGATTTGTTAGCGTTTAAGAATTTACTTAAGCCATACTATGGGAAGAAGATTGCGATACTTGGCGCGGGAGGAACAGCCCGAGCAGCCATCGGTTCACTTAAAGGTACTGGCACCTCAGTCACAGCTCTCACCCGCTCGGCAAATCATCACGTGCAGTTACATGCGGCGGCGGTCGATCTTGAACTGGACTTCTTGGATTGGCATCGGTTTGAAGAGATTCAAGACAGAGATTTAATTATTTCAACGACCCCAGCTGGTGCAACTGATGGGCTTTCAACGATTACTTCAAAGGCTGATTTTTTTGAGGTGATTTATCACCCATGGCCCACCGAATTGGCAAAGCGGTATCAAAACTTGGGCAAGCATGTAATTGGCGGGTTGTCACTATTAGTCGAGCAAGCATTATTTCAAATTCACTATTTTTCGCAGAAACAATTTGATTTTGATGAGATGCGCAAGGAGCTTCTAAAGGTTGCCCATACTGCAGTGAAAGGATAATCCACAGCCCGAAAAATAGTTCATTGATCCCATCTACTCTTTGGATGTGATCTTTGAATTGTTAGCATTCTTGCTCTTTATCAAGATCGCTTTATACGACATCAAGTATCACCTAATCAAAAATATTGATCTATTTTTTCTTTTACTTCTTCTATTACCAAATTATCGATTAAATTGGCGCTTGAGTTTGCTTTGCCTCGGGATCTATTTGATTTTAAATGCAATAAGTGGCGGAAAGATCGGAGCGGGCGATGTTAAGTTTTCCTTCATTTGTGCGATGCCTTTGGGATCGTATTTGGATTTGTTGAATGCGCTCTCTATTACCTGGATTTTCGGTGGGATATACGCACTTTCACGCAGATCTAAATCTGTTGCCTTCGCCCCTTTTATGATAATCGGAACATATATTTCCAAGATTCTTTGAGCTTAGGCACAAAATAGCAACGAGATAAGTCGCTGATCTGAGAGAATTGACCCGTAAATATCGATTTGCAGAGTATGACTGGAGATGAAAGTGCTTCGTTGGTTAACCGCAGGTGAATCACACGGACCTGCCCTCTCTGCAATCATTGAAGGCATCCCAGCTCATGTCTTGGTATCAAGCAAAGAGATTGATGCAGATCTTTCTAGGCGGCGATTAGGTTTTGGTCGAGGAGCGCGTCAAAATTTTGAAGCTGACAAAATTTCAATTACCGGTGGTATTCGCCATGGAATCACCCAAGGTGGCCCGATTGCCATACAAATAGCAAATTCAGAGTGGCCAAAATGGGAAAAGATTATGAGTGCTGATCCAATTCCTGAAGCTGACATAAAGGATTTAGCTAGAAATGCGCCACTAACAAGGCCAAGGCCAGGTCATGCTGATTTAGTTGGGATGCAAAAATTTAATTTTTCAGATGCACGGCCTATTTTAGAAAGAGCAAGTGCGCGAGAAACCGCAGCCAGGGTTGCTTTGGGCGCTGTTGCAAGAGCTTTCCTTAAGCAAAGCGTGGGTATTGAGATATTAAGCCATGTAGTTTCAATCGGAGAGATTTCAGTTCCTGATGGTTACAAACTACCAACCATGAGTGACAGGGTGAGAATTGATGAAGATCCAGTGCGTTGCGCTGATGCTAAAACGAGTGCAGATATTGTGAAAATTATTGAAGCAGCACATAAAGATGGCGATACCTTGGGTGGCGTTGTAGAGGTATTGGCTTACAACTTGCCACCGGGACTTGGTTCTTATACCCAATGGGATAAAAGATTAGATGCACGGTTGGCTGGTGCTCTGATGGGAATTCAGGCGATAAAAGGTGTAGAGCTAGGTGATGGTTTCCAAACTGCAAAACGAAGAGGTTCTGTGGCACATGATGAAATTGAAAAGAATTCAAGAGGTGAGATCACTCGTCGCACTGATCGCGCAGGCGGTACTGAGGGTGGCATAAGTACCGGGCAAGTATTACGAGTTAAGGTTGCAATGAAACCAATCTCTACAGTTCCAAAAGCATTGGATACCATCGATGTGGCAACTGGTGAAGCGGCAAAGGCAATAAATCAAAGATCAGATGTATGCGCCGTACCAGCTTCAGGAATTGTTGCCGAAGCCATGACCGCGTTGGTACTTGCTGATGCTGTGTTGGAGAAGTTTGGTGGCGACAGTGTTCAAGAAACTAAACGTAACTTCGAAAATTACATAGATACTCTTGAAATAAAGTAATGCTAAATAAAGTTGTCCTGATAGGTCCACCTGGGGCTGGAAAATCAAGTATCGGCAAAGCATTAGCAAAAGAGCTGGGGATTGGTTTTATAGACAGCGATAATGAGATCGAGAAATTAGCAAATAAAAAAATAGCAGAGATTTTTGTGGAAGATGGTGAACCAGCATTTCGCAAGATGGAAATTGAGGTGGTGAGCAAATTGCTGGTTGATTTTTCTGGCGTAATTGCACTTGGAGGAGGGGCACCCATTAATCTGGAGATTCAAGATCAATTGCATGGGGCGGATTTTCCAATTGTATTTATTGATGTATCGATATCCCAAGCTGCCAACCGAATCGGCTTTAACAAAGACCGTCCGTTATTGTTGATAAATCCTCGACAACAATGGATGAGTTTAATGAGTGAACGCAGACCAATCTATGAGAGGTTAGCAACTCAAACGGTTTCATCAGATAGCCAAAAGCCAGCGGAGGTCGCTAAAACCATATCTGAGAAATTGAAGGCAAAATTGTGAGGAACATAATTGTTAAGGCTGAACAAAATTATCAAGTGAGGGTAGGAATTGAGTTCAACCTAGAAATTGCAGAAATCATCAAGAATCACAACAAGGTATTACTTATTGCACCCGCCTCGATATTAAAAAACTTTAAAGTTAAGGAAGGCAGAAATCTCAGCATTTTCGCCACACCTGAGGGTGAAAATCAAAAAACTCTCAGTACTTTAGATCGAGTGTGGACAAAATGTGCTGCGCTAGGAATCAAACGAGGTGATGCGATTATTGGATTAGGAGGAGGGGCGACAACTGACCTCGCTGGCTTTGCTGCCGCAACATGGCTGCGTGGCATAACTTGGTACGCCATTCCTACATCACTCGCCGGAATGGTCGATGCTGCGGTTGGTGGCAAGACTGGAATTAATGCCAAGTCAGGAAAGAATTTGATTGGATCATTTTATTCGCCAACCGAGGTGCTTATAGATCCAAAATTTTTGAGGAAATTGTCAAGCAGAGATTTATCCGCCGGTATGGCCGAAATAATCAAATGTGGGTTCATTTCAGACTACAAGATTCTAAATTTAGTCCAGGATGAGTTTCTCGATTATGAGGAGCTTATTTACAGATCAATACGGGTGAAAGCATATGTAGTCTCAAAAGATTTTAAAGAGAGCAAACTGCGAGAAATTCTGAATTATGGCCATACCTTAGGGCACGCGATTGAAAAGGATAGTTCCTATAAATTGCGCCATGGTGAAGCGGTAAGTATTGGAATGGTTTTCGCAGCTGAATTAAGCCGAGATTTGGCAAAACTTTCTGATGATGCGGTGTTACTGCATCGAGAAATATTGAAAAATTTCAATTTGCCGATCACATATCCTAAAAATAGATGGAGTCGACTGCTTCAAATGCTCTCAACGGATAAGAAAGTTAAGCAGAGCAAATTACGATTTATTGGCATTAGTAAGATTGGTAAACCAGTCTGGTTTGAAGATGTTTCACCAACACATCTAGCGAAGGTATATGAGAGAATTAACTCATGAAAATTCTCATTTTAAATGGCCCAAATCTTTCAAGGTTGGATTTGCGAGAGCAAAAACATTATGGCGATTTGGATTATCCGCAACTTAAAAAGGCTATTGAAGAAAAGGCAAAATCACTGGGATTGGATGTAGAAATCAAGCAAAGTGATAGTGAGAGTGAGTTGATATCTTGGATTCACGAGGCTGCTGATAAAAAACAACCATTAATAATTAATCCTGCGGCCTTTACCCATTATTCATATGCGATAAGAGATGCAGTAACCATGCTTTCTGCACCAGTCATTGAGGTTCATCTTTCAAACCCGTTATCTAGGGAAGAGTTCCGCCATACCTCAGTAATCAGTGGGGTAGTAAAAGGATCTATTGCAGGTTTTGGGGTAGAAAGCTATCACCTTGCGCTGATTGCAATGCAAAGTTTGGTTAACTAACAAGGTAGGCTTGGTTAGTAATTTTGCAGTTCAATTTGGTTTAGCGAATAGGAAAAAATGGCAACAACAAATGATTTAAAAAATGGCATGACCTTAAACCTGGATGGGCAGCTGTGGAATGTTATTGAATTCCAACATGTAAAACCGGGTAAAGGTGGTGCTTTTGTGCGCACCAAGATGAGATCTGTCATGTCTGGAAAAGTTGTTGAAAAAACTTTTAATGCTGGCGTGAAAGTTGAAGTGGCCTCAGTTGAAAAACGCGATATGCAGTATCTATATCGTGACGGTGAAGATTTTATGTTTATGGATTCAACAAATTATGACCAAATTAGAATCAGTAAACAAACGGTAGGTGATGCAGTTGATTACCTTTTGGAAAATGCGGATGTGATTGTGGCAATGCATGAAGGAAATCCATTGTTCATTGAACTGCCAGCCTCGGTGGAGTTAACAATTACCTATACCGAACCAGGGTTGCAGGGTGATCGCTCATCAGGGGGTACTAAACCAGCAACGGTTGAGACCGGAATAACCATTCAAGTCCCATTATTTATCAAGCAGGATGAAAAAGTTTTAGTAGACACTCGAACTGGCGCCTATCTAGGACGCGCCAACTAATAATGTCTGCCCGAAGTAAGGCTCGAAAAAGGGCTTTAGATTTTCTCTATGAAGGTGATATCAAAAGTACCGCAGCGTCAGAACTTTTCAGAGTAAGAGGGGCAGCTGGCCTCTCCCAGGAGCCGTATGTTCTGGTTTTACTAAATGGTGTTGCTGAACATATAAATAAAATAGATGAGTTGATCATTACCTATGCCCAAGGTTGGGATATGGATCGAATGCCACCGATTGATCGCAATATTCTTCGAATCGCTATCTATGAAATTCTTTGGGAGACTGGTGTTGATTTACAGGTTGCATGTGATGAGGCGGTGGAATTGGCTAAATCACTATCTACCGATGAATCCTCAAGCTATATCAATGGTGTCCTAGGAAGGATTATTAAGCTTAAGGATTCGATCGCTATTTAGGCGTTGAGTAACTCCGCCTCTGCTAAGTAATCAAGTGTGGCAGATTCATCTATGCCGAGTAATAAAGCCAGAAACTGCAAATCATTTGCTCTAATGGTCAGGAGTTGACCATTCCAATCTTTTCGGCGATCACCGATGGATTTAGTAAATTTGCGAAGGCTTTGGGCGGTTGAGGTTTCAATTTTACTCAATTTATGCAAATTTAGACTCAAACTTCTGTCAGCCACCTGGGGCGAAGCCTCTGGGAATAGTTCGGTGATAGGCACTTGATAGAACTCCATCAGTGATACCGCCTTTTTTAGAGAGATTGCTCGATCAGCTCTTTCATATGAACCGATCACAACCGCTTTCCATTTTCCATTTGAGTGAAGCTCGACATCTTGCAAGCTCCACCCTTTTGATTTTCTGATTATTCTTAATCGATCTGCGGGGTTATTTTTATTCATCTGCTCAGGGTAGCCACACCAGGATTTCGGTGATTTTTATTATCCACAGAGTTTCTGCTAATATACGGCGATTCCTTTAACGATCCGTCCAGAGAGGCGGCGAAGGAGAAGTAAATGGGTATATTGCTATCTGGCGCAGATATCGATCGCGCAATCAAACGCATTTCACATGAAATTCTTGAACACAATCAGGGCATAAATAATTTAGTTTTAATGGGCATTCCTACTCGGGGGGCTTACCTCGCTGATCGCATTGCTACTTTTATCGGCGAGATTGAAGGTCCAGTGGCGGTGGGTGTTCTTGATATCACTCTTCATCGGGATGATCTTCGACTTAGACCTCCTAAGCCCCTACTTCCCACAAAACTCCCACCCGGAGGGATTGAGGGTAAGGATCTAGTTTTAGTCGACGATGTTTTATTCTCTGGCAGAACAATCCGCGCAGCACTAGATGCGATCGGTGAACTGGGTAGGCCAAAGAGTGTCCAACTCGCAGTATTAGTGGACCGTGGACACAGGCAGCTACCGATTCGGGCAGATTATGTTGGTAAAAATATTCCAACCTCTATAACTGAGAGTGTGAAGGTGCACCTTTCAGAGTATGACGAAGAGGATCTTGTGGAGTTAATCAAATGATCTCCGGGCACCTACTTTCCACAGCAGACTTATCAAAGGATGAAGCGTTAAATTTGTTAGCCACTGCAAAAGAGTTGGCGCAAATCACTGATGGTCCCAATAAGAAACTACCAACCTTACGTGGCAAAACAATAGTAAATCTTTTTTTCGAAGATTCAACCAGAACTCGAATAAGTTTTGAAACAGCAGCAAAGCGATTATCTGCAGATGTGATTAACTTTTCGGCGAAAGGATCTTCGGTCAGTAAGGGAGAAAGTTTGAAGGATACTGCTCAAACCCTGCAGGCCATGGGGGCCGATGCGGTTGTGATCAGACATGGTAGCTCTGGCGCAGCTAAGAGATTAGCTGATACGCAGTGGATACAAGCAGCTGTAATAAATGCTGGTGATGGAACGCATGAACATCCAACGCAAGCTTTGCTAGATGCCTTCACTATCAAGCAGCATCTAAGGCAGGATTCAAAAGATTTATCTGGGATCAAAGTATTAATTGTGGGAGATATCCTGCACTCAAGAGTGGCGAGAAGTAATATTTTGCTGCTTACCAAGCTTGGCGCAGAGATAACATTGGTGGCTCCGCCAACATTATTACCAGTTGGAGTTTCAGATTGGCCAGTCAAAGTTTCCTACGACTTCGATGATGAGATCTCCAAATGTGATGTAGTGATGATGCTTCGTATCCAGTTAGAGCGGATGGCTGACTCTTTCTTTCCATCCGCACAGGAGTACTCCCGTAGATACGGATTAAATTCAGCTCGACTGTCAAAGTTAGACAAAGATGCAATTGTTATGCATCCAGGCCCGATGAATCGTGGTTTGGAAATATCAGCTGAAAGTGCGGACGATCTCAAATCGGTGATTATTGATCAAGTTAAAAATGGCGTAGCTATAAGAATGGCGGTTCTTTATGAATTACTTGGCGGCGCACCGCTAGGAGATAGCAAATGATTAATATCAATAACGCACAGCTCGCAAGTGGTGATTTGGTTGATGTGCAGATTACTGATGGTTTGATCAGCAAAGTTACTGCAGCATCTGCAGGCAAAACAAAAGAGGGCATAGATGCCACCGGCAAGATGCTTCTACCTGGTTTAGTGGATTTACATACACATTTGCGTGAGCCAGGACAAGAGGATGCTGAGACGGTCCTAACAGGATCAAAATCAGCAGCAGCTGGTGGGTTCACCGCTATTTCTTCCATGGCAAACACCAATCCTGTGGCGGACACAGCAGGAGTTGTAGAACAGATTTATAGATTGGGGAAAGCGGCAGGGTTGTGTGATGTGAATCCAATTGGCGCAGTAACCAAGGGGTTGGATGGTGAGAAATTATCTGAAATTGGTGCCATGGCTGATTCGATCGCCAATGTAAGGATTTTTAGTGATGACGGTAAGTGTGTATCAGATCCGTTAATTATGCGCCGTGCACTTGAGTATGTTAAAACTTTTAATGGAATTATTGCTCAACATGCGCAGGAACCACGTCTTACAGTTAATGCACAGATGAACGAAGGAAGCGTTTCGGCTCGGATTGGCTTAAAAGGCTGGCCAGCGATTGCCGAGGAAGCAATTATCGCTAGAGATATTTTGCTGGCCGAACATGTGCAATCAAGATTGCACATTTGTCATGTGACAACCGCTGGGGGAGTTGATCTAATTAGGTGGGCTAAAGCACGTGGGATACAAGTCACAGCTGAAGTTACGCCGCATCACCTGCTACTTACCGATGAATTAGTTGAGAATTATGATCCAATTTATAAGGTTAACCCACCACTTAGAACTCAAAAGGATGTAATGGCATTGCGTGAGGGACTAGCTGAAGGAATCATCGATATTGTGGCAACTGATCATGCACCACACCCAACAGAGGATAAGGATTGTGAATGGCACTCAGCAGCCTTCGGAATGGTTGGTCTTGAAACTGCATTGTCGGTAGTGGTTAAAACCATGATTCAAAGTAATTTAATGAGCTGGTCTGATCTGGTAAATCGAATGTCGATCAAACCAGCAAAAATTGCCGGCTATCAACAACAGGGCCAAGAGATTACAGTATATAAACCAGCAAACTTAATATTGATAGATCCAACCGCCACTTGGCAGGTCAATGCGAAGAAATTGCATTCGAAAAGTAAAAACACTCCTTTTGGTGGGATGCAGTTACCTGCAACTGTCACTGATGTTTTTTATGGTGGAAAACAGGTAGTAGTAAATCGACAATTGGTAAACCAAGAATGAGAATTGATGAGTAAAAGAACACCTGCTTATTTGGTTTTAGATGATGGCCGAATTTTTGAAGGGTTATCTTGGGCAAAAAGCGGTGAAACTTTTGGTGAGGCAGTCTTTTCAACTGGGATGACTGGATATCAAGAAACTTTAACTGATCCTTCATATCACAAGCAGGTAGTGATTATGACCGCTCCACATGTTGGTAATACTGGCGTCAACAAGAGCGATAAGGAATCAGAGAAAATTTGGGTTTCAGGTTTTGTGGTTAGAAATCCATCGCCAATTGCAAGCAATTGGCGGAGTGAGAAAACTTTAGAGCAAGAATTAATTGATGCCGAGGTTGTTGGAATTCAAGGCGTAGATACTAGGGCAATTACTCGACATCTTAGAGATCGTGGCGCCATGCGTGTGGGAATTTTTAGTGAAACTTCTCTATCAAGAGAGGAGATGGTAATTAAAGTAAGACAAGCACCGGCAATGAGTGGTGCTTTTCTTGCGGCGGATGTTTCAACGAAGAAACCTTATATAGTAAATCCACCAAGGGGTGTAGCTACTCGTTTTAAAATTGCAGCGATTGATCTTGGGATAAAGTCGGCAACTCCACGCGCGATGTCTAAAATAGGCATGCAGGTTCATGTCTTGCCAATTGATACAACATTTGAACAAATTAAATCCTTATCACCAGATGGAGTGTTTCTTTCAAATGGCCCTGGTGATCCATCGACTATGACATCGGTGGTTGAACTTGTGCGACAGGTGTTACAGCATGAGATTCCATTTTTTGGAATTTGTTTTGGCCATCAAATTTTAGGACGAGCTTTAGGCTTTGAAACTTATAAATTACCTTTTGGACACAGAGGTATTAATCAGCCAGTAATCGATTTAACAACTGGCAAAGTTGAGATTACTGCTCAGAATCATGGTTTCGCAGTGGCCGCGCCTAAGGATCACGATTTCAACACCGTATATGGAAATGGGCGGGTTACTCATATTTCATTAAATGATTCAGTAGTAGAAGGTCTTGAATTAATTTCAATACCGGCTTTTTCCGTTCAATATCATCCAGAATCATGTGCCGGCCCACACGATGCATCATATTTATTTCAAAGATTTGCAGATTTAATGCAAGCTCCGAAACTAGGCTTAAAGGACATAAATGCCTAGAGATAAATCTATTGAAAGTGTTTTGGTAATAGGCAGTGGGCCGATTGTCATTGGTCAAGCATGCGAGTTTGATTATTCTGGAACGCAAGCTTGCCGGGTTCTGCGGGCGGAAGGAATTAGAGTTATTTTGATTAACTCGAACCCAGCAACAATCATGACCGATCCAGAATTTGCTGATGCTACTTATATAGAACCAATTACACCTGAAGTAATTGAGAAAATTTTAGAAAAAGAACGACCTAGTGCTGTATTAGCGACATTAGGTGGCCAGACCGCGCTAAATGCGGCAATGGCCTTACATGAGCGTGGCGCATTTGAAAAATATGGCACTCGTCTAATTGGAGCAGATGTTGATGCAATTAAACGTGGGGAGGATCGTGAGGTCTTCAAAAAAATTGTTGAGACAATTGGTGGCAAATCAGCTAGATCTAAAATATGTCATTCGATGCCGGAATGTCTGGAAGCCGCTACTGATTTAAAATATCCGGTGGTAGTGCGACCATCTTTCACTATGGGTGGTCTGGGTTCTGGTATTGCTTACAACGAGTCTGATCTACAACAGATTGCAGGAGCTGGATTACGTCATAGTCCTACAACTGAGGTGTTGCTTGAAGAGTCAATAATCGGTTGGAAAGAGTATGAGCTTGAGGTAATGCGTGATCATAATGACAACGTAGTGATTGTTTGCAGTATTGAAAATGTTGATCCGATGGGTGTTCACACAGGAGATTCAATTACGGTGGCGCCAGCAATGACTTTAACCGATGTTGAGTATCAACAGTTACGAGATCTTTCTATTGCAATTATTCGCGAAGTGGGCGTTGCAACTGGTGGCTGTAATATTCAATTTGCAGTTAATCCACAGGATGGTCGAATTATTGTTATCGAAATGAACCCCCGAGTTTCACGCTCATCTGCACTTGCCTCTAAAGCAACTGGATTTCCAATCGCAAAAATCGCTACTAAATTGGCGATTGGTTACTCATTAGATGAAATTGACAACGATATTACCAAGTCAACTCCGGCATCATTTGAGCCGGCACTGGATTATGTTGTGGTTAAAGTGCCGAGATTTGCCTTTGAAAAATTTCCCGAAGCCGACATCCGCTTAACGACCACCATGAAAAGTGTCGGCGAAGTAATGGCGATTGGAAGAAGTTTTCCAGAGGCGCTACAAAAGGCAATGAGATCATTAGAAAAATCTGGTGCAATTTTTACGTGGCAGCAGATGAATAAGCAAGACTTATTGACCAAAATTAAGGTTCCAACTGAGTTTAGGATGCAACAAGTTCAAATGGCGATGGCAAATGGCGCAACATTGCAGGAGGTTCACCAAGCTACCAAAATAGATCCTTGGTTTTTGGAGCAAATCAATCTAATTAACCTGCAAGCTGATCTAATATCAAAATCAGCTGAATTAACGAAAGATTTGCTTAGAGTCTCAAAAATGATGGGGTTTTCAGATTCGCAGATTGCAGCGTTGCGGAATACAGAAGAAGGCCAAATAAAAAATGCTAGAGATAATTTTAAATTGCATCCAGTTTATAAAACGGTTGACACTTGCGCTGGTGAGTTTGCGGCGTTGACTCCATATTATTACTCAGCTTACGATGATGAAAGTGAGGTGCTTCCAAGGAGTAAAACTGCTGTCATCATTCTAGGGAGTGGTCCTAACCGAATCGGCCAGGGTATTGAGTTTGACTACTCTTGTGTGCATGCCTCATTTGCATTACGTGAGGCGGGGTATGAAACGATCATGATTAATTGCAATCCTGAAACAGTTTCAACCGATTACGACACCTCCGATAGATTGTATTTTGAACCTTTGACTTTAGAAGATGTTTTAGAGGTTATTGCAGCTGAATCAGCAGTTGGTCCTGTATTAGGTGTTATCGCACAACTTGGGGGGCAAACTCCTTTAGGACTAGCCCGCGGGTTATTAGATGCTGGCGTAAAAATCTTGGGAACTTCACCAGATGCTATCGACATGGCTGAAGAGCGTGGAGCATTTGGAAAATTGCTGAACGAAAATAATTTATCAGCACCAGAATTTGGAATGGCTAATTCATATAATGAATCAGTACAGATTGCGGCCAAGATTGGATATCCAGTTTTGGTTAGACCTTCATACGTTTTAGGTGGCCGGGGTATGGAGATTGTTTATGACGAGGAATCCTTGCGGGGTTTCATTGAAAAGGCGACTGCGATTACACCAAATCATCCAGTTCTAATTGATAAATTCCTTGATGATGCAATTGAGATAGATGTTGATGCTTTATATGATGGCGATGAACTCTACCTAGCAGGTGTCATGGAGCATATTGAAGAGGCTGGAGTGCACTCGGGGGACTCTGCTTGCGTACTGCCAAGTACATCTTTAGATAATGATGTTCTATCTGAAATTAGACAAGCAACGGAGAAGATTGCAAAGGATGTCGGAGTTAAAGGATTGATTAACATTCAATTTGCGGTAACACGAGCTTCGAAGAAACTCTATGTTTTAGAGGCGAATCCAAGAGCATCCCGCACGGTGCCTTTTGTTGCCAAGGCAACTGGAGTTGGACTTGCAAAAGCAGCAGCATTAATAGCAACTGGAAAAAAGATAGTAGATCTACGTAAAGAAAAAGTGTTGCCTGCTTCCGGTGATGGTAAGCCAAATGGAGTATCAGTAAAAGAAGCGGTGTTGCCATTCAATAGATTTAGAAGAGTAGATGGGACGGGGGTGGATACAGTCCTAGGCCCGGAGATGAAATCAACTGGCGAAGTAATGGGAATAGCTAACAATTTCGGCTTAGCATTTGCTAAAAGTCAGACAGCAGCATTTGGCCCGCTTCCAAAATCTGGTTCAGTCTTCATCTCACTATCGCAAAATGACAAAGTGGAAGGTTGGAGAGCTGCTCGGGATTTGCACCAAATTGGTTTCAAGCTTTACACCACGGCAGGCACCCATGATTTTTTACAAGAAAAAGGTATTCCCTCTGAAAAAGTTAGAAAGAATTCGGATCCAGCATCAGATAAACTTTCATCGAGTGAAATAATCACTAATGGAATGGTGCAGCTGGTTATCAACACTCCGCTTGGACGTGGTTCTCGGCAGGATGGTTTTTTGATTAGAACAGCAGCAGTATCTAGATCGGTGCCCTGCATTACTACCATCCCTGGATTTAAAGCAGCGGTTGCAGGCATCACCGCATTACAAGATACTGATTTTTCCATCAAATCACTGCAAGAGTGGATGAGTTGATGAGTATGCAGAAAATTAACAAAAGTGCCATACAAATGCAGGCTGAAGTTATAGGTAACAAAAAAGTTGGACCTTATCACCATATTGTTTTTGCTGTTGGTGAGATGGCTGCAAACTCTAGACCCGGCAATTTTGTTGCTATCTCTATTGGAGGGGAGGCAACTTCATTGATTTTGCGCAGAGCGTTTGCAATCTATCGAGCTATGGATAAAGGTGTAATGGGAGGCAGCATTGAGTTAGTAATTGCTCCATACGGGCAAGGAAGCAAATGGTTGTGTTCGAGAAATGTGGGAGATTTTGTTGATCTAGTTGGTCCGCTTGGAACATCCTTTGGATTACCAACAACTAATGCAAACACCATGTTGATTGGTGGTGGATATGGTTCAGCCCCACTTTTTGCACTGGCAGAGGTGTTAAAAAATCGCGGGTGCCGAGTTGATATGGTTTTGGGCGCGAGTACTGCAAATAAAATCTACGCACCGCTTGAAGGAAAACGTAGCGTCTCCTCACTAACGCTGACTACTGATGATGGTAGTGCAGGTATACATGGTCAAATAAGTGAGGCGATTCCCAGACTTTTAAGAGAGTTTGGAACAGAGGTGATCTATTCATGTGGTCCAATGGGAATGCTTTCAGCGATTGCCAAAATTGCAGATGAGTTTGATATTGCACACCAGTGCGCTGTAGAAGAGGCCATGGCTTGTGGCATTGGTGTTTGCATGACATGCGTCGTACCTGTGAAAGATCCAAGTGGTATCAAGATGGTTAGGTCTTGTATCGATGGGCCTGTAATGGATGGGTCACAGATCATTTGGGATAAAAAAGATGTATTGGATGCGTTATAAAATGAGCGCTTTGGATTTTTCAACTAAGATCGGTAGCAAGAGATTTTCTAATCCAATCTTTACCGCCAGTGGATGTGCGAGTTCAGGCCAAGAGTTGGCTCAATTCTTTCCATTAACCGAACTTGGTGCGATTGTTACAAAATCTATTATGACTAAACCACGCACCGGTAGAGCAACTCCTCGAATGGCTGAAACCCCCAGCGGCATGCTTAATTCAATTGGATTACAAGGGCCTGGTATCGATACTTTTCTTGAGAGGGATATTCCTTGGTTAGTTGAGAATAAAGTAAAAGTAATAGTTTCAATCGCAGGTGAAACTGTTGATGAGTATGGAGTTCTGGCACGAAGGTTACGAGCGGTGGCAGGTATTAGTGCTGTCGAAGTCAATATCTCCTGCCCAAATGTTGAAAACAGAGGTCAGGTTTTCGCTTGCCACCCAGAAAGTGCTGTAGCGGTGATAGAAGCGGTTAGAAGAAACATTGGGGGTGAGCTACCAATTGTCGCGAAATTATCGCCAGATGTCACAGACATCGTTGCAATCGCGGCTTCAGTAATCAATGTAGGTGTAGATGGTTTAGCGCTAATAAATACCTTACTTGGCATGGTGATTGACACAAATACTATGAAACCAAAGCTTGCGGGAAAAACTGGTGGATTATCTGGACCCGCAATCAGGCCAATTGCAGTGCGTGCGATTTATCAAATCCACCAAGCCTTTCCCAACATTCCCATTGTTGGCATGGGTGGTGTTTCTAGTGGCCGTGATGCATTCGAATTGGTATTGGCTGGCGCAAGCGCAATTTCTATTGGAACAGCTAATTTTTCCAATCCCTCAGCCGCAATAAACATTAAAAATGAATTATCTGCGTTACTGACGGAACGAGGATTTAATGATTTTCGTGATGCTATTGGTTTTGCCCATCGAGGAGTTTAATGAAACTGCCAGTAATTCTCGCACTTGACACCAAGGATCTAACTCAAGCTTCAGAGTGGATTGAAGCCAGCATTGATTCAATTGATCATTTTAAGATTGGACTAGAGTTCTATTTGAAACATGGAAGAGTCGGAATTGAACAATTAAGGCAAAAGAATGATTTTAATCTTTTTCTTGATTTAAAGTTGCATGATATCCCCAACACAGTAAAAGGTGCGGTTGAAGCAGTTTCCTCTTTATCTCCAAAATTCTTATCAGTTCATGCCTCCGGCGGCAGTAAAATGATTTCCGCTGCTAAAGCGGCTCTGCCTAATGGTTCAATAACTGCAATCACAGTTCTAACCTCGTTTTCAGAAGAGGATTTCTCTAGATTAGGAATGGCCGGGAGTATTTCTGAAACAGCAAAAAATTGGGGGAGCATGAGTCTTGCAGCGGGGGCAACTTCATTAGTTTGCTCACCTTTTGAGGTTTCACAATTGCGATTAATTGCTGGTTCTGCCATTTTAATAACTCCCGGTGTACGAGTTGAGGGCGATGATGTGGGGGACCAAGCCCGAGTGATGTCGCCAAAGAGCGCACTTGCTGCCGGGGCAAATTTTGTTGTGATAGGTCGTTCAATTACTGGTGAATGGGATGGCACAGACAAAAAAATGCGGAACAAAATTGAACTTATAGCAAAATCTTTGGAATGACCATGTTACCGCCAAGACTAAGCCGCAGATCCAGACGCAAAGCGGGTGAAGCTGCGGTATTAGCACGACAGGAGCGTGCCAGAGTAAAGGAATTGATTACAAAAGGTGAGATTTACTTCTTTGATCTATTCAAAGATGAGCGCAAATCAATTTTACGGATGAAACTTATTGATCTACTGCAATCGGTTCCAGGCATCGGCAAGAGTAGAGCGGAGGTAATTTTAGATAGAACTGGAATCTCACATTCACGTAGAATTGGCGGTGTTGGGCATAGACAACTTGAACTACTACGTCAGGAGTTTTTATTGATCAAGAACTCTCCTAAAAGTGGGCGTCTATTGGTTGTCTCTGGGCCAAGTGGTGTTGGTAAAAGCACCATCACCAATAAATTACGCAATGATGATCGATTTTGGATATCGGTTTCAGCAACGACAAGAGAAATTAGATCTGGTGAGCAAAATGGCGTGGATTACCATTTTGTCAGCAATGAGCATTTTGACCGGATGATTACTAAGAATGAGTTTTTAGAATGGGCTAGTTTTGCTGGTGCTAAATATGGAACTCCTAAGAAAGCTGTTAATGATGCTTTAATGGATGGCAAAAATGTGGTTTTGGAAATTGAACTAAATGGGGCACGTCAAGTGCGAAAAAATTCAAAGAACGCGATATTGGTTTTTATCAAACCTCCCTCATGGGAGGAGTTAACGGCTAGATTAATCAAAAGAGGGACAGAGTCCGAACAATCAACGCAAGCTCGGTTAGATCGGGCTAAAGAGGAGTTATTAGCCGCCTCTGAGTTTGATCATGTAGTAATAAACCACCAAGTAGATCAATCTGTGTCGGAACTGGTATCTTTAGCCCTTCGCTAGGCAATAATTCTTGAAAAAAGGGGCATTACCGCATGAGCAATCAAGCACTAGATGGAATTACTAATCCACCAATCGACGCGTTATTAGATAAAGCTGGATCGAAATATAGCTTGGTACTTTATGCAGCTAAGCGAGCCCGCCAAATTAATGCATACTATTCACAACTTGGTGAGGGATTATTGGAATATGTGGGGCCACTGGTCGAAACTTATGTGCATGAAAAACCATTATCTATTGCGTTAAGAGAAATCAACGATGGCTTGCTTACTATTGAGAATTTAGAACCAAAGCAAACTCCTACAGCTGGCTAATTAATTACCATGTTTCCCCGTGGTCGAAAACTTCTACTAGGTGTAGCTGGTGGAATTTCTGCTTATAAATCCTGTGACTTATTACGCCGCTTGCAAGAACAAGGGTTCGTAGTCGATGTAGTGCCAACTAGTGCTAGTTTAAATTTTGTTGGTAAAGCCACCTGGGAGGCACTCTCTGGCCGCAAAGTTCTTACAGATTTATGGAGTGAAGTCGAATCTGTACCACATATTTCAATGGCAAAAGCCAATGATCTTATTCTTATAGCCCCAGCAACTGCAGACCTTATTGCCAAACTGGCATCTGGTAGAGCTGATGATTTACTGACAAATATTGTGTTGGCATCAACAGCGCCAAAGATTTTAGTACCAGCGATGCACACTGAGATGTGGCTAAATTCGGCAACGGTAGAGAATGTTGAAATCTTGCGAAAACGGGGATTTGTTGTAATAGATCCTGATGAAGGACGTATGACTGGATCTGATGTTGGAGTAGGTCGTTACCCAGAGACTGGAAGAATAATTACTGAGATAGACAAGGTTAGTGTCCAAACTGCTGATCTTATTGGAAAAAAGATATTAATTACCGCAGGCGGCACTCGAGAACCAATTGATCCGATTCGATTTATTGGTAATCGATCATCTGGCAAACAGGGCTTTGCACTGGCCATGGCAGCGGCTAGTAGGGGTGCGCAGGTGCATTTGGTTATCGCTAACTCAGATCTACCAAATATTGATGGAATCACTACCACAGTATGTGAAACCGCTGAAGAAATGGCAGCAATTTTAAATCTGGAATTTCCACATTGTGATGCATTGATAATGAGCGCAGCGGTTGCCGATGCCAAAGTATTAAATTATTCAGAAGGCAAAATCAGGAAAGAAGCACTGGACAAAGTTGAGTTGGCAAAGAACCCTGATATCTTGAAATCACTCGCTCAAATAAAACGCTCAGGACAGGTTGTAGTGGGATTCGCTGCTGAGACGTTCACCAGCTTGGAAGCACTGCAAAAAAGTGGTCATGAAAAATTAAGCAGTAAGAATTTGGATTTGATCTATGTAAATGATGTCTCGGATGGGGCCATTTTTGGGCAGGAAAAGACAAAAGGAATTATCATTGACAAGTTCAGCAACGTGATTAAAGTTCCAGAAATAAGTAAGGACACGCTCGCTGATATATTGCTTGACCAATTAGTACCTAAGTTAGGTTAAGCCAATGAAGAATAGGTTATTTACCTCCGAATCAGTCACTGAAGGACATCCAGACAAGATTGCAGATCAAATTTCTGACGCAATTTTGGACTCCCTTTTATCGCAAGATGCGAAAAGTCGTGTTGCTGTTGAAACTTTAATAACCACTGGACAGGTACATGTTGCTGGGGAGGTTACAACCAATGGTTATGCAGATGTCATGAGTATCGTTCGAGATACGGTTTTAGAAATTGGATATGACTCATCAGATAAAGGTTTCGACGGGAATAGTTGTGGCGTATCTATATCGATTGGTCAGCAATCTCAGGATATAGCTCAAGGTGTTGATGATGCGTTTGAAAGTCGGGTTTCAGCCTCAGCGGATCCTTTAGATCTACAAGGAGCTGGTGATCAAGGATTGATGTTCGGCTATGCATCTAACGAAACTCCGGAACTAATGCCATTACCAATTTCCTTAGCTCATAAATTAGCTCAACAACTTACAAAAGTTAGAAAAGACGGCACATTGCCATATCTTCGCCCTGATGGAAAAACACAGGTAACTATCGAATATCAGGGGGATAAGGCGGTGGGGTTAAACACGTTAGTTATTTCATCCCAGCACGCTCCTGAAATTGATTTAGAAAAGAAGTTAGCTCCCGAAATTAAAAAGTTTGTGATTGATCCAATTATTAAAGATTTATCAATAGATATTTCATCGGTGAAATTACTGATTAATCCAACTGGGCGATTTGTAATTGGTGGACCAATGGGAGATGCTGGTTTAACGGGTCGAAAGATAATTGTGGATACATATGGAGGAATGGCCAGGCATGGCGGTGGCGCTTTTTCTGGTAAAGATCCCTCAAAAGTGGATCGATCAGCTGCTTATGCAATGCGTTGGGTGGCAAAAAATGTAGTTGCTGCGGGTCTTGCAGATAGATGTGAAGTACAGGTTGCATACGCCATAGGTAAGGCGCAACCGGTAGGATTATTTGTAGAAACCTTTGGTACTGAAAAATTTGATTTAGCAAAAATCGCAAATGCGGTGAAAGAGGTATTTGATTTGCGTCCGGCAGCGATAATTCGTGATTTAAATTTACTGCGCCCCATTTACGGTAAAACTGCTGCTTATGGTCATTTTGGTCGTGAATTACCGGATTTCACTTGGGAAAAAACTGATCGTGCTGCCGCACTTAAGGCGTTAGTTAAGTAATCAGTGGCCGCTCCACTTAAACTAAAGCGACAAAGCTCTCCAAAAGTAGTTAGGCAAGAACTTTCATTCGCACAAGAATTGCCGATTGCTGCAGTCCTAGTAGATACCCCAGTTTCGCACTTAGAAGGTGTTTACGATTATCTTGTACCAGAATCACTTCACGCCTCTGCAACTATTGGGACAAAGGCAATAGTTGAATTTGGCAATACCACCACTGAGGGATTGATTGTCGCGCGAAAAAAGAGTAGTGATAAGCAGAAGAACATGAAAACCATAACAAGATTGAATTCACCGAGTGGTTTAGTGAGCCTAAGTGTGATCAAACATATTGAAGCGGTGAGAGATCGATTTGGAGGTGGCATTTGGAATATCATTAAGTCAGCTATCCCGGCAAGAGTTATAAAAGAAGAGAGTTTTCAACGGAGTTCAGCATCTTCCACTAATTTCTCCGAATACGATTCACCAAGACTTAGAGAGTTAGTTGGTCGCGCGGATTACGATCAAATACGAAATTCCAAAAAAATCAAATGGGCGCTAAGTTTTCCAATCGGTATCAAGCCTGAACTGTTCCTAACTGAATTTATTAAGATTCGAGCTCAAATCAATCAAGTGCTATTGATCGTTCCAGATGAAAAAGATTTAACCAATTATTTAGCGCAGTTATCCAAGTATTTTGGAGATGAGGTGATTGAACTTGGATCGCATTTAAGTAAAAATCTCCGATATCGAAATTATCTGAAAGCTACTTTTCAATCCAAGAGAGTGATAATTGCTTCAAGAAGTGGCGCTTTTACCGAATTGGAATCAAACTCAACTGTAATAGTTTTGTCAGATTTGGATGAATCACACTATGAACAGCACGCACCCGGATGGAATACCAGGGATGTTTGCCTACTCCGAGACAGTAGCACCTCTATAGTTTTCGCCTCGGTCTCGCATTCTTTAGAGATAGCTAGATTAGTTGAGATTGGTTGGCTGGAAAGCAAAATATACGAGAATAAATCCGCTATCAAGATTGTAAGTGCCAATGATAACCATTCTTCCATTCTCACAATTAAGAAGGGTTTAGATCAGGGCAATGTGCTGGTATCTGTATCTGAGAAAGGCTATGCAAATCTTTTTCTATGTACCAAATGTCGTAATACCGCGAATTGTAAATGTGGAGGTAAATTGCAAATCGCTGCTCAACCTAGGATTCCTAGCTGCTATCTTTGTCAAAAAATTTACAAGAATTGGCAATGTATTTATTGTGGGGACTCTAGGCCGTTTGTAATTGCCAGAGGCATCGACAGAACTGCAGAGGAGATTGGTAGAGCCTTACCCAAGAAATCCATTCTGGTATCTTCAGGTAACAAACAATTAAGAAATTTGCCTAAGGGCAACCATGTAGTAATTGCTACTGCTGGGTCTGAACCGAATGAAACATTTGCATCAGTTGTGATGTTAGATGGCGAAAAGATATTCAATCGTCCTTCCCTTAGGGCTGAGGAGATGGCAAAATTCTCTTGGTTTAATTTATTAAGCAAAGCAAAACCAAGCTCCGAGGTTTTTCTTTCGTTACCAAACCATCATCCAGCAGTTCAGGCAATATTGCGGGGTCAATCAAGGCATGGCGTATCAGAAGATTTAATCAATAGAGAGAAAGCCAAGTTGCCTCCTTTCTACAGAATCGCGGTAGTGATCGGAGAAAAATTGGAAATTTCGAAGTTTTCTGAAAACTTGAAAAATAGTTATAGTTTTGAAGTTACCGGACCTACATCTATTAATGGGATGCAGAGCAAACTTCTGATACGTGCTACTTTGCAACAGGGATCGATGTTGGTGGACCTATTAGATGACATTACGAAGATCCAGGGAGTTAAGGGGAGAAAAATCTTCAATATTAGGTTCGATCCATTTGATCTATAACCTTTAGCACTTAAAGTATCATTGCCTTATGGCTATACAACCAATCAGATTATTTGGAGACCCTGTTTTGGTCACACCAGCATCTGTCGTTATCGATTTTGATAAAGAGCTTCGTCAGTTGGTCGCTGATCTGACCGAAACTATGCAAGCAGCCCCTGGTGCCGGTTTAGCAGCTCCACAAATTGGCGTGCCTTTAAGAGTGTTTGTTTGGGATATTAATGATGAGCTAGGTCATCTGATTAATCCTTCACTGGATCTAAGTAGTGAGATGCAAGAAGGAGAAGAGGGGTGTCTTTCATTTCCAAATCTTGCTTATGAAACACCTCGGGCATTCAAGGCTGTTGCAAAAGGGTTTAATATGCATGGTGAACCAGTTATTATCGAGGGAACCGAGTTGCTCGCGAGATGCTTGCAACATGAGACGGATCATCTTGATGGCGTCCTATTTATTGATCGAATGACATCGCAAAAGCGTAAAATTGCTATGAAGGAAATTCGAGAATCGGAATGGTTTGGACTTGCGTCGGCAAATGGACAACTACCGAATATTAAGATTTCACCTCATTCCACTTTTGGACTGGGTTTGTAAGAGTTGAAGATAATTATTGCCTCATCCTCTCGGGTTGCAATTCCCATTATTTTAGAGTTAGAGAGTTCTACAAAACACCAGTTGTCTGCAGTGATAACCAACCCTGATAAAGCAACTGGCCGAGGCCAATTAGTTGAGCCAAATGAGTTGGCCGCCTGGTGTCAAGAAAAAAAATTGAAGGTATTTAAACCAGAAAATGCAAAAGAGTTATCGCAGATGGTTTCTGATGGGGGAGCAGATCTGGCAATCACCATCGCTTATGGCCATTTGATTCCTGAGGAGTTGTTACAGGTGACTAGATATGGCTGGTTAAATGTTCATTTCTCACTATTGCCCAAATGGCGTGGCGCTGCGCCAGTGCAACATTCAATTCTTCATGGCGAGAAATTGACCGGTATTACTATTTTTAAATTAGACAGAGGTATGGATTCTGGTCCAATCTATTTAAAAGAATCGGTGAATATCTCTGATTCGGACTCTACGGATAGTTTGCTGGAGCGTATGAGTGTTATTGGTGCAAAGCTTGCTTTTGATGCGATCAAACTTGTCGAGCAGGGAGTGGTTCCTACTCCTCAAGAACTAGTTGGCGTAAGTTTTGCGCCTAAATTTAGTAAAGAGGATGGAAAGTTGAATTGGAATCTCGAGGTAGGCACTCTTTTTAATCGCTATCGAGCATTGTCACAAAATCCTGGAGTATGGAGCAACCTAGGGCAGACGCGGATTAAGATAGATGCAATGCGAATCTCATACACCTCGCATGTAATCAAGCCTGGTGAACTACTAATTCATCAAGAGAAGATGCTTGTTGGGGCTAAGAATGGTGTTATTGAAATTGAACGTTTAACTCCAGCAGGTCGAAATCAGATGAGTGCTGCCGAGTTTGTGCGTGGATTACCACAGAAGAGTGGATTAACTCTTGGCTAAGCCTAATCCAGCTCCCTCGAGGCTGGTTGCATATGAGCTAATTACCCAGGTAAATCGCCAAGGTGCCTATGCAAATTTAAGGCTTCCTGAATTGTTGCTTAAGACGAAAATGAATCTAGCCGATAGAGCCTTCACGACAGAATTGGCATATGGCACCTTACGGATGCAAGCACGGCATGATTACATTGCGTCAAAATTCATAGATAGAACTTTTGCCGAGTTAGATGAAAAAATTGTTGATCTTTTGCGAATGGGTATACACCAAATAACCCAGATGCGGGTTGCAGATCACGCTGCAGTTTCAGAAACCGTTGAAGTAGCTAAATTAGTAGCAGGTGAATCAAAAGCTTCCTATGTAAATGCTATCCTGCGTAAGGTAGTCGCAAACTCAAATGATCTTTTAGAAATTAAAGATTTTACAACTTTGCGCAGATTGTCAATTCAATATAGTCACCCTGAATGGATAATATCCTCTTTTTTTGATCAGATGAAGGATTGGGCAGAGGTAGAACTTTTTCTTGCAGCAAACAACAATCCGGCAACTCCCGATGTTGTAGCCTGGCCGGGAAAATCGAGTACAGATGAACTTCTCACTCTCGGTGCAACTCCAATACCTGGATTTGTTAATGGAGTGAATCTTCCAGGGATTCCAATGGATTTTTCGCCAATTGTTGAACGTCGAGCTGGAGTGCAAGATCGTGGCTCTCAACTGGTTGTAGAGAATTTCTTAGCATCCTTTAAGCCCGGTTTATCATGGCTTGATATGTGCGCTGGGCCAGGAGGAAAAGCTGCTTATCTTTTTAATTCTCTTTTAAGCATGGATAAATCTGCAACCTTTTTAGCTAACGAGCCCACCTCTCACCGCGCCGAACTGGTAAAACGGGTGGTCAATAATCAGCAGGTTGTCTCATTTGATGCCACCGTAGCCAATAATTTTAATCAAAAATTTGATCGAATTTTAATAGATGCTCCCTGCACCGGATTAGGTGCGCTTCGCAGACGACCAGAGGCTCGGTGGCGCAAATCGCTGCATGATCTAAAGGAGCTAGTGCTACTACAAAAACAATTACTGGCCAGCGCTTATCAACTTTTGTCACCCAATGGCGTTATCGCCTATGTAACATGCTCACCACATTTAGCTGAAACGAAAGGACAAGTGATCGATTTCCTATCAGCTCATTCTGATATGAAGATATTGCCTATGGGCAAGCTGGAATTAGCACATAAAGAAGGAGTTTTATCTGATGGCACCGTCCAACTTTGGACCCACCATAATCAGAGCGATGCTATGTTCATGGCAATGTTTGAAAAAGTCGGATAAGGACCAATATGGCTAACAAAGTTTTTATCGCACCAAGTATTTTGAACGCCAATTTTGATGATTTGGAAAAAGAAATTGGAAAGATTTCAGCTGTTGCCGACCTGCTTCACCTAGATATTATGGATAACAAGTTTGTCCCGAACTTCACCTTCGACATGAAGCGTGCGTTTGAAATTATTGGATTTTCAAAGTTGCCAGTTGATGCGCATTTGATGATTAAGGACCCAGATTCTTTTGCGCCTAGATATGCTCAAAATGGTTGTAGGTCTGTCACTTTTCATTTGGAAGCAGCTCAAAATGTCTTACGTACTATTGAAGATATCAAGTCCAATGGCGTAAAGGTAGGTATTGCAATCAAGCCCGCGACCAAATTTTCAGAGGTCGAACCATTCATTGAAATAATTGATATGTTGTTGATAATGACTGTGGAACCTGGTTTTGGTGGTCAATCATTCATGCATGATCAGATACCTAAAGTGGCTATGGCTCGTAAACGTATTGAACAAATGCTGGATTCAAAACCGTTATTGCAGATTGATGGTGGGGTTTCTCTGGAGACTATTGCAGAAGCAGCTTCGGCCGGTGCAAACTGTTTTGTTGCCGGCAGCGCTGTTTACAAGTCTTCGGATCCTGCGGGTATGGTTGAGCAACTACGTGAAAAAGCTCAAACTAACTTCTCTGGCTAACTACTTATCCCCATCAGCAGCAAGAGCGTAGAAAGATCATTATTGCTTATTGTTGTCGCAGCTGCGGCTGCCACCTTCGGTTTGGCATTAAATGCTACCCCTAGTCCAGCAGACTCGATCATATCCAGATCATTCGCTCCATCGCCTACAGCAACGGTTTGATTCATTGAGACATTTTCTGATTTAGCAAACTCAGAAAGTGCGTCCGCTTTGGCTTTACGATCGACAACCTGACCAATTACTGCTCCAGTAAGTTTGCCACCTTTGATTTCAAGGATATTTGCTCGATAAAAATCTAGCTTCAAAGACTTTAGCAATGGTTCAATGACATTTATAAATCCACCTGAAACCACGCCAACTTTATGTCCTTGCTCATGTAGTCTCTCGATTAATCGCTCTGCTCCAGGAGTAAGAGTGATTTCTTGGCGAACCTTTTCAAGTACCGTTGAATCAAGCCCTGCTAGTAATTGGACTCGCTGCACCAGAGCTTGAGTGAAATCCAATTCACCAGTCATCGCTTTAGTAGTTATCTGTGAGACAACTTCTGCTTTTCCAGCATGTTGTGCCAAAAGATCAATCACCTCTTGCTGAATCAATGTGGAATCCATATCCAGCAGAATTATTCGTTTTGCGGCACGCGACAATCCTCCAGGCTCAACTGCCAAATCAATGCGATGCTTTACAGCAACAGTTGCTAACGCCCTTTGAACACTTTTAATAGATTCATTTGGAATAGTTAGATCTAGTTCTATAGCAATATTTGGTAGTGTTGCCGTCCGCTTTATCGCCGTAATATTTCCGCCCAACGATGCAATCTCTGAAGCCACTGATGCTAAACCTGTTGGTTTTATTCCGTCTCCAACCATAACCACACGAAGAGTTTCAGCGCCTGTTTTTGCATCATCATGCTGCACAAAATCAACAGCGATATCTAGGCCGATCTCATCTTGGAGCAAAGCTAAATCATCGGAGATTGCCTGCGCATGATCAGGATCAAGTGAAATAAGCACGGTCAAAAGCAAACGATCTCTAATAACTAATTGCTCGATATCGATAATTTTTATCGTGAATTGAGAGAGAGTCTGCATCAATCTCTGAGTTATTCCAGGACGATCTTGACCTGAAACCAGAATCAAGCCAGAGAACTTGGGGACATTTTTATTCGGCATTGGCTCAGATTAACCATAAGTAGGCGCAAGGGGCGGTATCTTTCACTCCTATGAGCGCAATATTGGAGTTATCGAATATCAGCGTTCGCAGGGGAGATCGAGTAATACTTGGTCCTCTTGACTGGCAAGTATTAGATGGTCAACGCTGGGTAGTACTTGGTCCAAATGGTGCTGGTAAGACCACATTGCTGCAGATATGTTCCTCTTTGATACATCCAACAACTGGTGAAATTAAAATACTTGGCACCACTCTCGGCAGAGTCGATGTTTTTGAATTGCGCACACGAATTGGTTTAACCTCATCCGCACTTGTGGAGCAGCTACCTGCAGATGAGCTTGTTATGGATGTAGTCCTTACCGCAGCCTACGCAATGTTGGGTAGATGGCAGGAAAAATATGATTTATGGGATGAATCGAGGGCAATGGCATTGCTAACTGCATTAGGAGTACGCGAATTGGGTACTCGAACCTTTGGCTCACTAAGTGATGGCGAAAAAAAGCGGGTACAAATAGCCCGGGCATTAATGGCGGATCCCGAATTATTGCTGCTAGATGAACCAGCCTCATCGCTTGATTTAGGTGGCCGAGAGGATTTGTTAAAACGAATTGAGGTTTTTGCTAAAGACCCATTAGCCCCGGCCACAGTAATTGTTACCCATCATATTGAGGAGATTCCAGCTGGGACTACCCATGCACTTTTACTCAAAGATGGCTTATGTGTTTCGCAAGGGGAGGTTGAACAAGTGATTACTAATGCCAACTTATCCGCTGCCTATGGAATATCAATTTCTGTCTCAGTAGAAGGTGGTCGGTTCTTCGCTCGTGCCCGTTGACCTTTATTCATTAATTCCACCTTCTTGGCAGAAACTTGCCGATATCTCTAGTCTGGTTAAAATCTCAGAAAAACTCACTGAGGATTATTTGCCAAGGCAGGAGCTAATTTTTAAAGCTTTTGAGTTGGCACCAGAGCAAGTAAAAGTGTTGATACTGGGACAAGATCCATACCCGAATGCTAAACATGCAGTGGGATTGGCTTTTTCCACCGGTGATGTCCGACTACTACCAGCATCCCTTAAAAATATTTTTAGAGAATTGGAGAATGATTTAAGTATCAAGCGAAGCACCGGTGATTTGTCTGATTGGTCTAATCAAGGAGTAATGCTGCTAAATATGTCTCTATCAGTCGTGCCTGGTAATTCTGGGGCACACTCAAAAATTGGCTGGCAGAAATTTACCCAACCTGTAGTTGAGTATTTGGCCAGTAGGGGAGTTGTTGGCCTTTTGTGGGGGAATACAGCACAAGAGATGAGCAAACATTTCAAGCAAGGTGATCTCTTTACCGCACCTCACCCAAGTCCGTTATCTGCTTATCGAGGATTTTTCGGATCGAAACCGTTTAGCAAAATTAACAACCGACTAATTGAAAAAGGCTTAACACCGATAAAATGGTAAAGGGGTGGACCAAACGGCCCACCCCTTTATTTGATTTAACTTTACGCAGTCCAGATATTTATTGGAGATTGCAAGAAGTAAACCATGAATAATCCAGAGACCAGATACATCAATGGACTAATTTCTTTGGTACGACCTTGCAGAACTCGAATTACAACATAGGATACAAATCCAGCTCCAATACCTACGGAGATGTTGTAGGTGAATGGCATTAGGATAATTGTTAGGAAAGCGGGGATTGCTATTCCTAGGTCGTCCCAATCGATGCCCTTTATTTGGGTCATCATTAAGAAACCAACAATTATCAAAGCAGGAGTTGCTGCTTCGTAAGGAATGATTGCTACAAGTGGAGCTAGGAATGTAGTTAGCAGGAACAGAACTCCAGTTACTACTGAAGCAAGTCCTGTTCTGGCACCTTCACCTACGCCACCAGCTGATTCGATGTATGAAGTATTTGATGAGACGGAACCAGCACCACCTGCTGCTGCAGCAATAGAGTCAACGAGAAGAATACGATTAGCACCTTCAACGTTGCCATCTCTATCAACTAAGCCAGCCTGCTTACCAATTGCGGTCATCGTTCCCATGGTGTCAAAGAAATCTGCTAGTAAAAGCGTGAAAACAAGCAGAACGGCTGCGACTAATGAGATGCGATCAAATCCACCTAGCAAGTTGAAATCACCAAGGATATCAAATTTAGGTGTTGCAGCAATTGCCTCTGGCATAGCTGGAACATTTAAATTCCAACCTTTTGGATTTACTGCTCCAGTTGCACCATTAAATAATGGACCAATTTTGAATGCAGATTCAATAGCAACAGCAAGGGCGGTTGAAGTCACAATTCCAATCAGAATTGCTGCTTTAACCTTCTTTACTTGTAATGCAATGGTTAGGAAGAGACCGAACGCAAAAACGATAATTGGCCAACCAACAAGGTTTCCATTATCGCCAAGAGTTACCGGAACAGGTCCGGAGCCAGTACGGCGAACGAATCCTGCATCAACTAAACCGATAAGTGCAATGAAAAGACCGATACCTACTGAGATTGCGATCTTCAATTGGGTTGGCACAGCCTTGAATACCGCAGTACGGAATCCAGTTAGTACCAAAATTAGAATGATTAAGCCTTCTAGGACAACAAGTCCCATGGCATCTGCCCAGGTCATTTTTGAGGCGATACCAACAGCAACAAAGGTGTTTAAACCTAATCCGGTTGCTATGGCTAATGGAAAGTTAGCGACTACGCCCATCAAAATGGTCATAACGCCGGCAATGAGTGCGGTAGCAGCAGCAACTAATGCAAGATTAGGAGCATCGCCTCCGCCAATATATTTTCCATCAGCATCTTTAGCAAGACCGATGATGAGTGGATTGAGCGCAACGATGTAGGCCATTGTGAAGAATGTGACGACTCCGCCACGAACTTCTTGAGCTACGGTTGAGCCACGCTGACTGATTTTAAAGAAGCTATCAAGCATGGAATAGACCCTTCTGTTTTTTTAACATGGTGTTTTCGACATGTTGTCAGATGCGGTCTGACAAGCCGAGGGGGATAGGAGAAACCTATTGGCTACCTGGTGGTAAGACGCTCAACGACACCTAGAGAAATGGCTACCGATTGCCCGATCAGGAGTGCAAATAAGGCGGTCCCAATGCCTACGGTGCCCCCGAGGAGGGCGCCAATACTCAGAGCAATTAGCTCAATTCCAAGCCTCACCCTGCCAACTCGTACCCCAGTTTTATAGTGTAGTCCGGTCATTAATCCATCTCTTGGACCAGTTCCTAATCCACAAGTAATGTACAAAGCAGAACCAACACCAACTAGTGCGATTCCAAAAAATATATATAAGAATTTTAAATATAAGTCATTAACCTCTGGTATAAAAGCGAGACCGATTTCAATCGCAACTGAAATAACAATTATATTTGCTACCGTGCCGAGCCCTGGCCGTTGTTTAAGTGGAATCCAAAGAGCTAATACAGTCAAAGAAATAAAAAAAGTTGCTGCACCGATACTAAGCGGTGTATTCAGTGATATTCCTTGAGCTAATACTGACCAAGGTGCATTACCGATTCCAGTGATTATTAGTAGTGAATCTCCAAGACCAAATATAAACAAACCAAAAATCAGAATAAAAATTCTTTCTAAATGGTGTCTGCCAGCACCGATTGACCAAGTTGAATCAGCGCGCCAGGGAGTATTTGGAATGGTGCGCGAAGGACGAAGCATCTGTAACAGCTTATTTAATGGATTTTCGCTATCTGAAGCCTTATTCACTGATAAACTCTACCAAAACAAAGAGTCAAGACGGGTACATTTTGGATTTTACTTACAGTCAAGCGATCATAATTGGTTTTATCCAAGGAATTACAGAGCTTTTTCCAATTTCGAGTCTTGGTCATGCAATTCTCATTCCGGCCTGGATCGGTGGCTCATTCCGTGATTTTATAAGTGATGAAAACGAAGCCTATTTATTGATTACAATTGCTATGCATTTAGCAAGTTCTGTGGCTTTGTTCTTGGTGTTTCGTAAAAGATGGGTCAGATTAATCTCAGGTAGTTATCGTGCAATCACAAGTAGAAATTATCAATCGACTCCATTTCGGGTACTGGGTTACATAGTTATTGCCACGATACCAGTTGGAGTTTTGGGTTTAGCATTTGGGGATTACTTCCAGAGTATTTTTGGCAAACCACAATATTCGGCGCTATTCCTGGTGTTGAATGGTCTTCTACTGATAACTGCAGAACGGTTATCTCGGCGTGATGTTGCCCAGGAGTTACAAGACTCAGATTCAGAGATAGATAGGCGAGTAAGTGTGAAAACTGCGGTAGCGATCGGTTTTGGTCAAAGCTTGGCGCTATTTGCTGGTATCAGCAGATTTGGCGTAACTATGAGTGCTGGCTTGCTGCGCAAGCTAAATCATTCCGTAGCATCGGATTTTGCATTTTTACTTTCACTCCCAGTAATAGTTGGGGCTTCAATAGTGAAATTGCCTGAACTTTTCACGACAAAAGCTAATGAATTACTTGGGCAAATTTTCGTTGGATCAATAATATCTTTTATTGCTACCTATATCAGCGTAACTTTTTTAGTTCGCTGGTTTAAAACTAAAACCCTATATCCGTTCGCGGTATATTGTTTGGTTTTTGGCGTATTATCTTTTTTAAGGTTTATCTAAATGTTTCCTGGAATTGGAACAGCTTTAAACATCTCAACCATAATAATAGGGTCACTTATAGGAATATTGGTTGGGAAAAAATTAAATGAGAAATTAAGGAATCTCATCACTGATGTGTTGGGCTGTATAACTGTGATCTCTGCAGCTGATGCCCTCACCGCATATTGGGACCCCTCTCTGACGAAATCTCTGCCAAATGGCGGTGCGATATTGGTTGTGATTTTTTCTTTACTTGCAGGAGCTTTAATTGGTTCGTGGCTCAAGATAGAAGATGCCTTGGAAAATTTGGGTAAAAAATTAAAGACAAGATTCAGCCCACAAGGCGGTTCAAATTTTGTTGAGGGGTTTGTTTCTGCTTCATTGATATTTGCGATCGGTCCTCTGGCAATCTTAGGAAGTATCTCCGATGGGATGGGAACTGGTATCGATCAGTTGGTGCTTAAGAGCACATTGGACGGATTTACCTCGATTGCTTTTGCGGCCTCACTAGGTTGGGGAGTAGCACTTTCTTGCTTGCCAGTTGGTATTTATCAATTTTTTTGGACAGCGATTGGTTTATTCCTTGGCGCCATCTTGGCGCCATATCAAATAGCAGCTATGACAACTGTGGGAGGAGTGTTGCTAATCGGTATATCACTTCGTTTACTTAGAATTCGGGAGATTGCAGTTGCAAATCTTCTACCAGCTTTGGCAATAGCTCCGTTGTTGGCATTACTCGCTAAGCAATTTATTTAAAAGGTTTTCGCGTCAATCACAAACCGATATTTAACATCGCTAGCAACTGTTCGATCGTAGGCTTGATTGATGTAATCTGCGGCAATAACCTCAACATCGCATAAAATATTGTGTTCACCACAAAAGTACAACATTTCTTGTAGCTCTCTTATCCCACCAATCATCGATCCAGCCAAAGATCTGCGTTGTCCGAGCAATGTTCCGGCTTTGACTGCGTAGGGTTTACCTGGCAAACCAATTACTACCAAAGTGCCATCCAATTTCAGGGATTGCAAATAAGGCTCTAAATCAATCTGTGCGGATACAGTATTTAAAATTAGATCAAAATTTCTTTGATATTTCTTAAGGACATCAACGTCACTTGTGATCACAAAATGATCCGCGCCCATTGCTTTGGCGTCTTGCTCTTTCTCAGCGGAGTGAGAGAATACAGTTGTTTCAGCTCCTAGCGCATGAGCAAACTTAACTCCCATATGTCCTAATCCACCGAGTCCCATGATGGCTACTTTCTTGCCAGGGCCAGCTTGCCAATGCTTAAGTGGTGAGTAAAGCGTTATTCCAGCACACATAAGTGGTGCGACGCCAGAGAGTTCTAGGTTTGTCGGTACATGGACTGCGTAATCTTCATCGATTACAAATCTATTTGAGTAGCCACCAAAAGCAATTGTTTTGCCATCTCGCTCCTTTGCATTGTAGGTGCCAGTCATTTCCTCCAAGCAATATTGCTCAAGGCCGGATAGACAACTTGAGCAGTTGCGACAGGAGTCGATGAATACCCCAACGCCAATTAATTCGCCAACCTTGAACTTACTTACTTGCGATCCAATCTCAGTTACTTTGCCTACAATTTCATGGCCAGGCACCATTGGAAAAATTGCTGGATCCCACTCTTCTCGAGCTTGGTGTATGTCGGAGTGGCAAATACCGGAGTACAAAATCTCTAACCCAACATCTCGTGGTCTTAATTCGCGTCGATCAAACTCAAAAGGTTCTAACAGTGCACCCGCTGAGGCAACCACATAGCCCTGGGCCTTCATCGTTCCGATCCATTAAATGGTAAGGATTGGTCTGTTGCTGGATTTGAAACTCTTGAGGTCACATTGCGCATGTGATGGCGACGGCACAAAACCTCATATGCAACTGTCGATGCGGTACTCACATCACCAACAACTACCTGCTCGCCTTCAGTCACCATTTTGCCATCAATAATACGAGCGTTATGAGTTGCTCTTTCACCACACCAACAAAGTGCCTCTACTTGTAAATTTTGTACGCGATCAGCTAATTCAACCAACCGAGCGCTTCCAGGGAACAGTTTTGTCCTAAAATCAGAGAGAATTCCGAAGGCGTAAACATCTATTCCGAGGCCATCAACTATCTTCGCCAACTGTTCAATCTGCTCGGGAGTATAAAACTGGGCTTCATCGCAGATTATAAAAGTTATCCGACCGCCAATTGATAATCGCTCCACAATTAGTTTGTGTATATTCAAATCAGCATCAACCTCTAATGCCTCGATTTGTAAACCAAGTCTGGATGAAATTAAGCCTTTACCGGCACGATCCTTGCTGGTGAAGATGACTCCTTCACGTCCACGTGAGCGATGATTGTGTGCAGTTTGCAGCGCAAGCGTTGACTTACCGCTATCCATTGTTCCGCAATAATAAATTAGCTCAGCCATGTGCTCATTCTGCCAATAATGTTTGGATTTGTAGATCAGGATGGGCTTCATTAATTCGTGATTTGCCACCTAACGCAGGAATATCTAAGAGGCAAACAACTCCGGTAGGCGTCAAATTTGCGGCGATGATTAATTCAACAGCCGCCAGAGCGGTTCCACCGGTTGCTAGAACGTCATCGACCACCAATACCCTTTTGCCTTGCGGAATTAGATTTGCATGGATTTCAAGAGTGGCTGTTGCGTACTCGAGTTCATAGCTTTTCGAAATAGTTTCACCTGGCAATTTTCCTAATTTACGAATTGGTATAAATCCTTTATTGCCCATAACAGCTGCTGCCGCCGCAAATATGAAACCCCGTGCTTCTATTCCGGCAATATAGTCACACTCTTGTGCCAGCGACGCAATTTCTTTGCAACACTGCGCAAAAACTTCCTTATCTGCAAGTAGTGGTGTTATATCCTTAAAAATTATTCCTGGGGATGGAAAATCTGGGATAATTCGAATTAACCCTTGCGTTGTGACTACCATCTGCGAATCCTATTGTTTTGTTGATAATCTGATGGTGTCCAGGAGGGGAGTTGAACCCCTAAGCCCTTACGGGCACTAACACCTCAAGCTAGCGCGTCTGCCAATTCCGCCACCCGGACCTACTCATTATTTTAACTTCTATCTGAATTCGATGGAAATTCAACTTATGTAGGAGAATACCTCTATGAAGCTAACTCCTCAGCAGATCACTGTACTTGAGGATGAAACCATCCTTTTCTGCCAGGAGATGATCAGGATACCAAGTGTGAATCATGGCGAAGGTCGTGGTGATGAAAAAGCGATGGCCGAATATGTGGTTAAACGATTATCCGAAGTAGGGATAGAAACTGAATCAATAGTTAGTGCTCCGAACCGTGTGAACGTGGTTGCAAAGATTGCCGGGGCAGATCAGTCCAGGCCAGGTTTAGTTTTACACGGACATATCGATGTTGTTCCAGCTAAAGCTGAAGATTGGTCGGTTGATCCCTTTGGCGGAATTATTAAGGATGGTTTTATTTGGGGTCGCGGAGCGGTTGACATGAAGGATATGGACGCGATGATGCTAGCTACTGTAAGAATGTGGCAGCGAATCGGCTACAAGCCTCCACGCAATATTTTACTCATCTTTTTTGCGGATGAAGAGGCAGGATCAAATTTTGGATCTCGTTGGATGGTGAAAAATCGACCAGAATTATTTAAAGGATACAGCGAAGCGATTTCTGAAGTTGGTGGATTTTCCGTCACAATCACGGGTGATAATCGACTCTATTTGATCGAAGCTGCTCAAAAAGGAATTCAATGGTTAAAGCTAACCGCTAAAGGCACCGCTGGTCATGGATCTTTTGTAAATAGGGATAATGCAGTGACAAAATTATCAAATGCAGTCGCGCGAATTGGTAATCATGAATGGCCTGAGTTAGAGACTAAAACCAATAATAAGTTTTTTCGCAAAATAGCAGAGTTGACCGGAGATAAGTATGATTCAAAAAATGTTAAACCATTACTGCATCACCTTGGGGCAGCAGCAAGAATGATTGGTGCAACTATTACCAATACGGCTAACCCGACAATGCTTGAAGCTGGGTATAAGGCGAACGTCATCCCACAAAGTGCTAGTGCAGTTATTGACGGCAGATTTTTACCTGGTCATGAAAATCAACTTCAAGAAACGCTAAAGAAATTGGCGGGAGATGAGATTGAAGTAGAGGTATTGGTGCGGGATATCGCATTAGAGGTAGATTTTGCGGGACCGCTAGTTGAAGCAATGTGTAAGGCAATTAATGTCGAAGATCCAAGTGGCATACCTGTTCCTTATCTTATGAGCGGTGGCACCGACAATAAGGCTTTAAATGATGTCGGGATCATCGGGTATGGATTTTCACCATTGCGATTGCCGGCAGATCTTGATTTTTTTGCTCTTTTTCACGGAGTCGATGAGCGGGTACCCATCGATGGATTAAAGTTTGGCGTTCGAGTTCTCTATGACTTTCTGGATAACGTTTAATAATTTAGTTAATTGAAACTTCATTTAGCACTTGTCGCATCGTCTCTGGCAAGCTGATTTGTTCGACAGTTAAAATCCCTCGCAATTGAGCGCCAGTTCTGGCGCCGATTAAAGCACTAGTAACGCCGGGTGCATCTCTCACCCATGCAAGTGCAACCTCAAGAGGTGAATAACCTAGTCCCTCGGCTACAACACATACGCATTCAACGATCTTTTTTGCTCGCTCCGATAAATATGGATCCACAAAATTTGCAAAGTGCGGAGAGGCACCTCTGGAGTCGGAGGGCACACCGCCACGATATTTGCCAGTTAGGACTCCACGCCCAAGTGGTGACCAAGCAAGAAATCCAAGATTTAGTGCACCAGTTGCTGGAATTACCTCATCTTCAGCTTTGCGATTTAATAAGGAGTATTCATTTTGTGCAGATGTAATAGCTGCTTTACCAAATATCGGATTCTGTAATGTAGTAGCACGTGCTAATTGCCATCCATTAAAGTTACACACACTTACATAACGTACTTTCCCAGAACTAGTTGCATAATCTAAAGCGGATAGTGTTTCCTCCAGTGGGGTAGTTGCATCCCAGTGATGTATCTGCCAAAGGTCAATATAATCGATGTTTAATCTGGATAATGATTTATCAAGATCTGAGATTAATTCATTGCGAGAGTTGTTTACCTGCCTGTTGCCATCTTTAAATGAAACACCGGCTTTAGAGGCAATAAACAACTGGTCTCGTTTAACCAATGCGCCAATGAAACCACCTAAAACACGTTCGGCATCGCCATCGCCATAAACTGCCGCAGTATCAATTAGATTTCCGCCAGCTTCAACAAACTCCTGTAACTGCTGCGCAGCCTCATTCTCATCGGTGTCTCTGCCCCATGTCATTGTGCCAAGACCAAGACGGGAGATTGATACTCCACCTAATTTGCGGCGTTCCATGGCTGGCAGGTTAGCAACAAGAGGTAGAAAAGATCGGTAACCTTGCCAAATGCCGATCCTCTATCTTCTGCGTCATGGCCAATCCGTGGCCAACTTGAAAGGGATATTGGCAGGCCAAGACGATACGGTGGCATTATCAAAAGTTGGCCAAAAACAAGCAAACTCGCTGACTTCCTACCTGGGAAGCATTAAGTTCGAAAAAGTTTTCTGTAGCCCACTCAAACGCTGTCTTCAAACTATTGACCCCTTCATGATCAGCAATCCAAAAATGAAGTTTGAATTTGAACCGCGGATTATTGAAATGGATTATGGCCTTTGGTCTGGTCGAAAATTGGCCACTCTGGCTCGAGATCGTCGCTGGAAAACTGTTCAAACAAAGCCTTCTGCATTCACCTTTCCGCAAGGGGAGAGCTTCAAGGGAATGCGAAAGCGCGTTCAATCGGTATTAGATGACTTATCAACTCAAAAAGGTCCATTTTTACTAGTAACTCATGGCGACATTATTAAGATGTTTATTGCCACCTGCCTTGACTTACCTATCGATAGATTTCAAAGTTTTATAGCCGAACCAGCCTCAATCACCACTATTAGCCTTGGAAATAAACGTAATACGATTTTGCAAATGAATTATAAATTAACTCCAACTGATCTGACTGGGTTCAAAGCAAATCACCTTGGTGGTGGCAATTCTCTTAAGAATCTTAAAAAATGGTGGCAGAAGTAGTGCCAAGGATTGTCTATCGCCACCAGCCGGCCACACGATTTATTGTCAGCGCAATAGGCGAACCGGGTCAGCGCCAATTTTTCCTACAAATTAAGTCAGAAGTTGGAATCAATGCTGTAACTCTTGAGAAAACTCAGGTTATGGCACTAACTGAAAGATTTGAAGAGCTGATAAGAGAACTTCGTCGTGGAAAAATGGCCTCGTTAGATGAAATTAATCTGACGCCAACTGAGGATAACGATCCTATGGAGCTACCCATTGAAGAGGATTTTAGGGTTGGTGTAATCAGTATTAGCTGGGAAGAGAATTTAGTCGTGGTAAATATTCAGGCAGCCACCGAGGATGATGAACTAATTTTAGATGATGTTGATTTTGGTCCAGACTTGATAATTGCCACGCTCAGAATTAATCAGATCAGGGGTTTTTGTGAAAGAGCAAAACGAATAGTAAATGCTGGCAGAGCTGCTTGCCCATTTTGCGCACTACCAGTAGATCCACTTGGTCACCTTTGTCCTAGGGCAAATGGATATCGCAGATGAGAGCAACTTTGGATTTGATAACAAATGGCGAGATGGTTGTGGTTGGCCGATTAGTTGATGCATCAAATGCCACATTATTAGCCCAGATCAAAGATTCTGATCCGAAAATTCAAGTGATATATAAACCAGTAGCGGGTGAGCGTCCATTGTGGGATTTTCCAGATGGCAGTTTAGCTCATCGGGAGTATGCAGCTTTTTTATTAAGCGATCTTGGTAATTTTAACTTGGTGCCTTTTACTGTGTTACGAAATGGTCCATTTGGTTTCGGAATGGTGCAGGAGTGGGTAGAGGTAGACGAAAATATTGATGTGGTTGATTACGGGCAGGGTACAGATAGTCAACTTCGTAGAATGGCATTATTTGATGCAATCATAAATAATACCGATCGAAAATTTGGTCATTTATTGATTAATAATGAAGGCTCCCTTAAAGGCTGTGACCATGGTGTTTGCTTCCATAGCGAAGACAAATTGCGCACAGTGATCTGGCAATTTGCAGAGCAGCCCTTTACAGAGGATGAATTTGAATTATTAAATGCACTAGCTCTGCTGGATCTAGATTCACATTTTGCGCCATATCTCACTGGCCAGGAGATTTCGGCACTAAAATCTCGCATCGATGGATTGAAGGCTTTGGGGAAGTTTCCATTACCTAGTGCAGAGTGGCCTGCAGTGCCTTGGCCTCCGGTCTAATGCGAGATAATTAGATATGAATAGTTGGCCTCGTAACTCCCTGCCAATTTTTACTGGTTTCAAATTCCCAGCCTTAAATCTCTTTGATTCAAATAAAGGCTTAGTCACCATATCTGCCCCCAGTGAATTTCGAATGTATGTATGTGGGATAACACCATACGATGCAACTCATCTAGGTCACGCTGCAACCTATCTTGCATTTGATTTGATAAATCGGTATCAAATTTTTGCTGGAGCTAAGGTCAATTTTATTGAAAATGTTACCGATATTGATGATCCATTGCTGGAACGAGCAAGGCGAGATAATTCAAGCTGGCGCAACCTGGCTGATACTCAAACCGAATTATTTAAATCAGACATGTCAGCTTTACGAATACTTCCACCAACAAATTTGGTGAAGGTTACTGAATCAATTCCTGTCATCGAGGGGTTTATCAAGAGATTGGATAAGAATGGATATTTGTATCAATTATCCGGTGATCACTACTTTTCGGTCGAGAAATTTCTATTTGGTTTACCAATTCCAGCCGACGACGCCATAAGAATATTCGCTGAACGTGGTGGTGATCCAAATCGTAAAGGAAAAAGGCATCCATTGGACCCATTGGTGTGGAGTGCTAATACCGCTGGTGAACCAGGTTGGGAAAGCAGTTTTGGCTATGGTCGACCAGGTTGGCATGTTGAGTGCACAGCAATTGCTTGTCACTATTTAGATAAGGATTCAAAAGATCCAATATTGCACCTGCAAGGTGGTGGATCTGATTTGATATTTCCACATCATTTCATGAGTGCCCAAATCGTAAAAGCTGCTTACGGAAGAGAGTTTGCGAAGTATTTCATTCACGCAGCCATGATTGGTTTTGATGGTGAAAAAATGAGTAAATCCAAGGGAAACTTGGTTTTTGTTTCGAAATTGCTCAGCGCTGGCACAGATCCAATGTTGATTCGGTGGGCCCTGCTGCAAGGTCATTATCAACAGGATCGCGAATGGAATGAAGATTTGCTGCAAGAGTCCAAAATGCAAATTGAAACTGTTCGAAAATCCCTTGCACGCAGTGAGGTTTGTGACGCAGAGAATTTGATTAATGGGATCATCAATGACCTCGCAAATAACCTCGATACCCCATCTGCCTTAAAGCGATTGATATCTTGGTCTGAGCAATCCATAAATTCTGGTTCAGTTAATCAAAGTGGCTTAGTATCTCGTGGCATCGATTCATTGTTAGGTTTAGCACTATAAATCAATGATTTAGCCTGATTAATTGCAGTAAACTAAGCCAAATGAATTCTCTGCGAAATGCACTATCTAAGCGTGTAGTAATAGCAGATGGCGCTATGGGAACAATGTTGCAAGCCCAAAATCCCAGCTTGGCGGATTTTCAAAATCATGAAGGATGCAATGAGATTCTCAATGTCACAAGGCCTGATATCGTGAAATTGGTTCACAGCAAATATCTGGAGGTTGGTGTTGATGCGATTGAAACCAATACATTTGGCGCAAATTTTGCCAATCTAGCTGAGTATGGAATTGAAGATCGGATATACGAATTGGCATTGGCTGGGGCAAAGATAGCCAGAGAGGTTGCGGACCAATTTTCTACAAAGGATAAACCAAGGTGGGTACTAGGTTCCCTTGGTCCCGGGACAAAACTGCCAACATTGGGACATACAACTTATGACTTATTAAAGGATGCTTATAAGACTGCCTCAGATGGTTTGATAAAAGGTGGTTGCGATGCACTTTTAATCGAAACTACTCAAGACTTACTGCAAGCTAAAGCTGCTACAAATGGTGCGCGAACCGCCATAGCAGAATCTAAAAAGGATATTGTGCTTATTGCGCAGGTGACAATTGAAACCAATGGCACGATGTTGATGGGCTCTGAAATTGGAGCCGCGTTAAATGCACTAGAACCAATTGGCATTGATCTAATTGGATTAAATTGCGCCACTGGTCCAGCAGAGATGAGTGAACATCTTCGAGTTTTAAGTAAAGGTGCTTCGATTGGTTTGTCCGTAATGCCTAATGCCGGCTTGCCAATTCTCGGCGATGGTGGTGCTCACTATCCGTTGACCCCGTCTGAATTAGCTAAATCGCTGAAGCAATTTGTTACTGATTATAAAGTAAATTTAATTGGTGGCTGTTGTGGGACAACTCCAGAGCATATGAAAGCAGTAGTAGAGGCGGTAAATGGATTGGCGTTGATAGAGCGTGAGATCAATCAAGAATTTGGTGCATCATCTTTGTATCAGTTTGCGCCATTTCGACAACAAAATACCTATCTTTCTATTGGAGAACGAACAAATGCCAATGGATCTCGCGCATTCAAAGATGCATTGCTCGCCGAAGATTGGCAAAGTTGTGTTGAAATAGCTAGAGATCAGATTAGAGATGGAGCGCATATGCTCGATCTGTCAGTTGATTACGTTGGTCGAGACGGCGTGGCAGATATGAAGGAACTGGCATTCCGTTTTGCTACTACTTCGACGCTACCAATTGTTTTGGATTCAACCGAGCCAGCAGTATTGGAGGCGGGACTAAAACAGCTTGGTGGGCGTTCAGTGATTAACTCTGTAAATTATGAGGATGGTGATGGCCCTACATCAAGATTTGCACGAATTATGCCCTTGGTTGTTGAACATGGTGCCGCGGTAATTGCGTTAACAATTGACGAAGAAGGACAGGCACGAGATGCAGAGTGGAAACTGAAAGTAGCACGTCGTTTGATTAATGATCTTACAAAAAAATGGGGGATGCGAGTTGAAGATATTTTGATTGATTGCCTCACTTTCCCGATCGCAACCGGCCAGGAAGAAACTAGGCGTGATGGCCTACAAACTATCGAGGCAATAAAGAGATTGAAGGCGGAGTTCCCAGCGGTTCAAACAACCTTAGGAGTGAGCAATGTTTCCTTCGGTTTAAATCCTGCCGCAAGAACTGTGCTTAACTCAGTATTTTTGGCTGAAGCGGTAAAAAATGGTTTGGACTCTGCAATAGTTCACCCCTCCAAAATAACTCCAATAAACAGAATTCCCCAAGAACAACTTGAAGTTGCACTTGATCTCATTTATGACCGCCGAAAAACAGATGAGTCTGGTAACACTACCTATGATCCGCTAACGAAGTTTTTGGATTTATTTGCAAATGTGCAAGTAACGACTACTAAAGAAAGCCGAGCTGCTGAATTGGCGGCCCTGCCGATGCAGGAGAGATTGCAACGCAGAATCATAGATGGTGAAAAAGTGGGCCTAGATGAAGATTTAAAAACTGCCATGGAATCAGGTTTGACTGCGCTGGTAATTATTAATGATTATTTGCTCGCAGGCATGAAGACGGTCGGTGAGTTATTCGGGAAAGGTGAGATGCAACTGCCCTTTGTTTTGCAGTCAGCTGAGGTAATGAAATCCGCAGTAGCTTTTCTAGAACCTTTCATTGAGAAAACAGATGATCAGGGTAGAGGCAAAATATTGCTTGCTACAGTCAAAGGAGATGTTCATGATATTGGAAAGAATCTAGTAGATATTATTTTGTCCAATAATGGATATGAAACTGTTAATATCGGTATTAAGCAGACAGTAAATCAGATCATTGATGCAGCTAATGAAAATAGCGTTGATGTAATTGGTATGTCTGGTCTTTTGGTTAAATCAACGGTTATCATGAAGGAAAATCTTCAGGAATTGGATTCCAGAGGACTAGGTAGTAAGTGGCCAGTGGTTTTAGGTGGAGCGGCACTCACCCGCTCCTTTGTTGAGCAGGATTTAAGTGAACAATTTAGCGGCACTGTTCGATACGCCAAAGATGCTTTTGAAGGATTGAAGTTAATGGAAACTTTAATGGGAATTAAGCGGGGGGTACCTGGCGCTACCTTGCCACCATTAAAACCAAGAAGAACCACCAAAACTAATCGTGATCAATCAGATTCTATAGATATTAAGCGTAGTGATGTCTCAGCGAGTAATCCGATTCCTGCTGCACCATTTTTGGGTTCTAGAGTTGTAAAGGGCATTGCACTTGCTGATTATGTTGGCATGTTAGATGAGCGAGCACTTTTTCTGGGCCAATGGGGTTTGAAGGGCGAAGATTTTGAAACTATGGCAAATGATAAAGGCCGCCCTCAGCTTAGATCCCTAATCAATGACGTTCAGTCAAAAGGATGGCTTAATGCTGCGGTTGTATACGGATATTACCCTTGTTACAGCGAAAATAATGATTTAGTAATTTTGCATCATGAGGGCGAATTGAAAGGTAAGGAGCGGGTAAGGTTCACTTTTCCTCGACAAAGTCGAGATCGCAGGTTGTGTTTAGCGGATTTCTTTCGTAATAAGGATTCGGGAGAAGTTGATGTTGTGAGTTTTCAAATAATCACAATGGGCCAGTCAATTAGTGAAGCGATAAATAAGTTGTTTAAAGAGAATCTCTATCGAGAGTATCTAGAGTTACACGGTCTTTCTGTTCAATTAACCGAGTCGTTAACCGAACATTGGCATGCTAGAACTCGAGAAGAGCTTGCAATAAATCAAGCCGATTCGAAAGATTTGAAAGAGATTTTCGATCAAGGTTATCAAGGTTCTAGGTACTCATTTGGCTACCCAGCTTGTCCAGATCTTGAGCAACAGGTTCAACTATGTGACTTATTGGAACCGGCAAGAATTGGTGTTTCTCTCTCTGAAGAGTTCCAACTACATCCAGAGCAATCAACCTCCTCCATCGTCTTACACCACCCAGAAGCTAAGTACTTCAACGCCTCATGAGTGCAATTCTTTTTGATATGGATGGCACACTTATTGATTCTGAACCCATTTGGTTAGAGGCTGAAATTGAGGTTATGGCTGAGGTTGGTTGTAAATGGGATCAAAATGATCAAATTAATTGTTTAGGCGGCCCGATGGACCGAACTGAAAAATACATGCAGGAACGAAGTAAAAATGTGAAACCATATGGATATTTTGGAACAAGGCTTGAAGAGTTAATGGAAATTAAACTTGCTGAAAAATTGGAATTATTGCCCAATGCCTTAAACCTACTAATTCAGTGTCAAAATCTTTCGATTCCGACAGCGCTGGTAACTGCTAGTACCGGCAGGTTAATGAGATCAGCGCTAACTAGATTTCCTAAAGATATTTTCGGCGCAACCATCTCATGCGATGATGTGGTTAAAACTAAACCTGATCCTGCGCCATATTTATTTGCCGCAGAGAGATTAGCAGTTGATATTACTCAATGCGTGGTATTTGAAGATTCATTAACTGGCGTTGAATCTGCATTGCGATCTGGGGCACAGGTGGTGGGAATTCCACATCTGGTCACAATGCCATCTGACCCAAAGCTAAGAGTTATTGATTCACTTGCTCAGATTGACATCCAACAGATAATTTCTTGGTACCCCAACTTAAACAGTAAAGTTGTATCCAAATGATGGACCGTAGTTTTAAAAATGGAGATCGAGTGCAGTTAACAGATTCAAAAGGAAAGCTTTATTCGATAACTTTGAATCCAGGTTCGGAGTGGCACACACATAAGGGTGTATTGAAACATGATGATCTGATTGGTTTACCTGAGGGATCAATCGTTGCAACAAGTGGTGAATTGAAATTCCAAGCTTTTAGACCACTCCTTGCAGATTATGTGCTTTCGATGCCCAGAGGTGCAACTATCGTTTATCCCAAAGATGCCGCGATGATAATTGGGATCGCAGATATTAAACCTGGAATTCGGGTTTTAGAGGCCGGTGTAGGTTCAGGTGCCTTAAGTATTTCAATCTTACGTGCTGTTGGTGAAAGTGGTCATTTACATTCTGTTGAAATTAGAGAAGATTTCGCCAAGATATCTCAGGAAAATGTGCAGAATTACTTTGGCAACTTGCCTAAGAACTGGGTGTTAACAGTTGGAGCATTGCAGGAGCACAAACTAGACAATGATTATGACCGAGTGGTGCTAGACATGCTCTCACCCTGGGAGTGCGTGGAAACAGCGGCGCAGGCCTTGGTTCCCGGAGGAGTTTTGATTTCTTATGTTGCTACTACAACTCAATTGTCAAAAATAGCTGAAGCGATAAAAGAGAACGGAAATTTCACTGAACCAGAGTCCAGTGAAACGATTGTTCGTGGTTGGCATCATGAGGGTTTAGCGGTCAGGCCGCTGCATCGAATTATTGGTCACACAGGATTTTTGATTTTTACGAGACGAATGGCATCTGGTGTTCCGGTCCTGCAACGCCGTCGCCGGCCATCAAAGGGTTCTTACGGAGTTATTGAGTAATTAAGAGACAGCAATTAGATCTACAACAAAAACCAAAGTTTCATTTGGGCCTATAGCACCACCAGCTCCTTGAGCGCCGTAACCTAAATCCGGGGGAATGACTAACAACCTTCGTCCGCCCTCTTTCATTCCAGGAATTCCCTCTTGCCAACCAGCTATAACACCACTTAAAGGAAATGTTGCACTCTGACCGCGCTCCCATGAGGAGTCAGCAATCTGTCCAGCACTCCAAGTTACTAATGTGTAATGAACCTCAAGGGTGGAGTTGACTAACGCTTCTTTACCGGTGCCAAGATAAATATCTTGCTTCTGCAACGTGGTTGGGGGAGTACCAGATGGTGTTCCAATAGTTGGTTTTTTGCCCTTATCTCCAGTGACTTGTGGAAGTGCAGAAGATGAATTTTGACCCTCATTTATCATTGGCTCTACCCCTCCGTCAGTTGTACAGGCTGTTAACAGCAGTATTGGCGCAACCAACAAGGCAAATTTGGAAGATTTTCGCACATCTAATCGTAGCAAAGATTTTCGTAATCGCTAGCCTATGCCTATGAGTGCGCAGAAAACTGAGCGGCTGATTAACTTGACCCTCGCCTTGCTTGCGACGAAAAAATATTTAACAAAAGCTGAGATTTTTACCACTGTAGCTGGTTATACCGGCACTCCTGAAACCATGGAACGAATGTTTGAAAGAGACAAAGATGAGTTGCGCGAATTGGGCATCGAGATTGAGGTGGGTGGGCTTGATCCGTTATTTGAAGATGACCTAGGTTATTTAATTAGAAGTGAAACTTTTCAACTAGATGTCAACCAGTTCGAAAATGAAGAGTTGCTGTATCTAACTATGTCTGTAAATCTTTGGCATAACTCTGCATTACAGGCCAACTCCAAGGCTGCCTTACTGAAAATCCAATCATTAAGTGGCCCAATTGAATCGGATGCAGTAAATCTGCCTGTCATTAGTGATGCCGAGAACTCTAAAACCTTATCCACCGCTTTTGATTCTGTGGAAAAGCGATACGCCCTTAACTTCCAATACAAAGGCAGTGAACGAAAAGTTCAACCCTATGGGCTTTATCTCCAAGATGGCTTTTGGTACCTAGTTGCCAAGGAAAAGGAGGACATTAAGTCTTTTAAGATGCAGCGGATTGAAGGAAAGTTAAGCAAAATTGGCAAGGAATTTGCCTTTATAAAGCCCGCAGAATTTGATCTAGCAATTTTTCTTGCGAAATCACGATTAGAAAAAAAAGAAGTCGCAGTTTTACGCGTGCGCAAAAATCAGGGACATGCACTTAGGAGTAAGTATTCGGTAATAGAAATTGACGATGAATGGGATCAGATGGAGATTGAATTTGGATTTGATCAAGAGATCATTCAAACAATTCTCTGGTATGGCCCAAATGTGTTGGTTGAAAAGCCAGAAAAATTACGATTAGAGATTAAATCTCGATTACAGGTGTTGGCAAATGGTTGAAACTGCAGCTATAAGAGCACTTCGCAGTATGGACTTAATCCCATTCGTTTTAGAAAATCCAGGGGTATCAATCGCGGAATTAGCTGAAAAATTTTCAGTCACACAGGAGCAAATTAAGAGCGATCTTCAACTTGTTTTCATGTGTGGCCTTCCGGGTTACACACCTTACGACTTGATTGATGTTGCATTTGAAGATGGGATTGTTTCGGTAATCGATCCACAGGTTTTAAATAGACCACGGAATTTTTCGAGTAATGAGATTGTCGTAATAGCGCTGGGGTTGAAGATGTTGATAGACATAAATCAAATGAACCCGACTGCTACTGCTAAATTAAAGAAACTATCGGAAAAGGTTGCAAAATTGGGTGGTAGTAATTCAATTTTAATGGCTGGGGATGTAAGTCAGGTCCCTTTTTTTGAGATCATATCGAAGGCTATTTCCCAACAACGTGTATTAAATCTGCAGTACCACTCATTAATTAAGGATCAAGTTACTAATCGTCTAGTTTTGCCGGAGAAATTATATTTTCTAAATGGAAGCCTATATTTGTTAGCAATGGATATCAACATTGATTCTGATCGAGTATTCAAGGTTGAGCTGATTAAGGAGTGTGAAATCGGCGCCCCAGCTAATGTGAAAAAGTCTGTTGCAGCACCGGTTGAAACAACTGTGATCTTAGATATCCAACGGGAAAACCAAAGTTTTATTGAACGAAATTCTTCGATAATCACCGCGATGGAGGAGCGGGGGAAATCAACCAGGGTACATTTGCAGGTGAGCAATCTTGAATGGATTATGCGAGCAGTTTTAAGTAATGCACCTGGTATTACGGTTATTTCGCCAGAATCCCTTGTCATTGAGATTAAAGAAACAGCAGGAGATTTACTCGCCTTGTACTAGGGCTAAATTGGCTTAGTGTAGTATTTGGGTATGAACGCATTTAAACCTTGGCACATTCTTGTTTTAGCGGTGGTTTTTTTAGTTCTTTTTGGGGCAAAAAGATTGCCGGATTCTGCTCGAGCACTTGGTAGATCGCTCCGTATTTTTAAAAGCGAGGTTCATGAAATGAATGAAGACGATAATAAGCGGGATAAAAAACCAGACTCAAGTTCTGAAAAATAACTCATATGAGTAAACGCCGTGGCGACAAGATGCCACTGCTAGAACATGTTCGTGAGTTTCGAGATCGAATGCTCAAGTCAGTGTTGGCAATTGGATTGGGTGCGATCGTTGGCTGGATTTTGTATCAGCCCATAATCAGAATACTTACGTTGCCATTTTGTGATTTAGGAAAGTCTAGTTTGCCCAGTAATGAGCAATGCGGAGATTTGTATGTAAATGGGATTTTGGGTCCATTTAATTTGCAAGTCAAAATTGCTTTGCTCTCGGGAGTGATTTTTTCTGCTCCGTTATGGATCTACCAGCTTTGGGCATTCATCACACCGGCACTGCACAAGCGGGAACGTCGAGTTGCAATTATATTTGCAGCAATAGCATCTCCTTTGTTTGCTTCCGGCTCTTATCTTGCTTACCTTATTTTGCCGCACGCGGTTGATGTACTGCTTGGGTTCACACCAAATAATCTTGGTAATTTGGTGAGGTTTGATGAATACCTGGATTTCGTTCTACGTTTAATTCTCATATTCGGCATTGCATTCGTTTTGCCATTATTTTTGGTGGCATTAAATCTCTTGGGAGTTTTGTCAGGCGCCGCTATTTTGAGGCCGTGGCGAGTTGCTGTTTTTATCTGCTTTTTATTTACTGCCATTTTCACCCCTACGCCTGATCCGGTAACGATGATAGTGCTGGCAATACCCTTATGTATTCTTTATTTTGGAAGCGGAATCTTCGCCTTGCTAATTGATAAACGTCGAAAGAGAAATTCCGATGATCAGATTCAATCCACTGATATTGAAAAACCTGAAGCTTTGTAATGTGGCTCTTAGTTGTAAATCCAACAAGTGGTAAACATAAAGGATCAGAGCTTGCGCAAGAGTTAAGTGTTCTGCTCAAGTTGAATAATATTGGTTTCCAATTAATTGATTTTGCTGATCTACTACAAACAAAAAAATCGTTAGAAATGGCGATATCAAGTAGAGAATTTGGCACAGTGGTTGCGGTAGGAGGTGATGGTTTAGTAAATCTTTGTTTACAGCAAGTCGCTGATTCAAGCATTTCTCTAGCCGTCATTCCAGCCGGAACCGGTAATGATTTTGCAAGATCAATTGGATTTCATGGGAAAACAGTCAAGCAGATATTTCAAATACTCACACAACAGATGCCAAGCAGGATCGACCTTGGCAGTATTAAAACTAATCACGGAACAAAATGGTATGTGCAAGTACTAAGCACCGGTTTTGACGCCAAAGTAAATTCATTAGCGAATCGAATCACCTGGCTTCGAGGTAAATCAAAATACACAATTGCCATGCTGCTTGTTCTTTCCAAGTTTAAGGCGCTTCCTTATAAGGTTGAGATTGATGGTGAGGTGGTCTCGCGGAAAGCAATGCTTTTATCAGTTGCAAATGGTCCAACATATGGTGGGGGAATGCGCATATGCCCTGGAGCATCAAATACCGATGGCCTCTTTGATATCTTAGTTGTGAGTCCCGTTTCCAAAATAGTTTTGCTTACTATATTTCCAAAGGTGTTCACTGGTAAACATATTATTCATCCAAAGGTAGATGTCCTTCGAGGCAGTAATGTAAAAATTTCTGCACCCGGTAGTGCCTATGCAGATGGTGAATATATTGCAGAGCTACCGATCGAAATCAGTAATGTTAAAGGTGCATTAAGTACTTGGCACTCATTGTGACGCTTTCACCTTCAGAAAGCTACGCAAAGAGTAAGCAGGCGGGGAAGTTTCCTAAAACCCGCAAATTCTCGGAAGGTTTTCCTTTTGAACTAGACCAGTTTCAGATTGATGCCTGTCATGCATTAGAAAGTGGCAAAGGGGTATTAGTTGCTGCACCAACCGGAGCAGGTAAAACAATTGTTGGTGAATTTGCTGTTGATTTAGTCATAAATTCAGGTGGCAAATGCTTTTATACGACACCGATTAAAGCCCTTAGTAATCAAAAATACACCGAACTTGTTGCTAAATACGGTGAGGATCGAATAGGCCTGCTTACTGGTGACACTTCAGTAAATTCTGAAGCGCAAATAGTAGTTATGACTACGGAAATATTGAGAAATATGATTTATTCCAATTCACAAACAATTTATGATCTCAAGTATGTGGTTATGGATGAGGTGCATTACCTTGCCGATAAGTTTCGTGGCGCCGTTTGGGAAGAGATTCTAATTCACCTCTCAGATGCAGTACAGATCATTTCACTTTCAGCGACTGTATCAAATGCTGAAGAGTTTGGTGAATGGTTGCAGACAGTTAGAGGAGAGACCGAGGTTATTGTAAGTGAAATAAGGCCAGTTCCACTTTATCAGCATGTACTTTTTGGTAATCGCTTATTGGATCTATTTGGAGAAAATCAAAAACTCAATCCTGAGTTGACCCGGTTAGAACGCGATACTTATCGTCAAGTTCGTGGAAATTGGCGCGATCGGCCGAAAGGTCCAAAACCCCTATCTAGATCTGAGATTATTGAAAAACTAGATCGTGAAAATCTGCTGCCGGCAATTACTTTCATTTTTTCTAGAAACAATTGCGATGCAGCTGTTAGGCAGTGTCTGGCCGCTGGAATTAAATTAACCAACACTGAAGAGAGATCTGAAATCCGATCAGTGATAGCTAGAAATATCAAGAATTTAGCGGAGGAGGATTTAGTAGTTCTTGGATATTATGAATGGGCTGATGCGTTAGAACGTGGGATTGCTGCCCATCACGCTGGATTACTACCAGCTTTTAAAGTGACTGTTGAGGAGTTATTTCAAAAAGGATATGTAAAGGCTGTGTTTGCGACAGAAACCTTGGCACTCGGAATTAATATGCCAGCGCGAACAGTAGTTCTAGAGAAATTGAGCAAATGGAACGGTGAGGCTCATGTGGCAATCTCACCAGGTGAGTACACACAATTGACTGGAAGAGCCGGTCGCCGAGGCATTGATATTGAGGGCAATGCGGTAATTCTTTGGAATAACGATTTGGACTCTACCTCTGTTGGTGGTTTAGCCTCAACTAGAACTTATCCACTGAAGAGTTCTTTCAAGCCAACATACAATATGAGTATTAATCTAATCTCACAATTTGGATCCGAAAGAGCTAGAACCTCCTTGGAATCCTCACTAGCCCAGTTTCAAGCCGACAAAGCGGTAGTAGGTCTTGCGAAGCAAATACGCAAGAATGAAAAATTGCGGGATGAGTTATATCAGCAGGCAAAATGCCATCTTGGAGATTTTATGCAGTACTCAGAGATGCGATCTCAAATTAAGAAGTTGGAGAGTGATAACAAGCGAAGCAAACGTAAGCGGCATGAAATCGAGGAAGAGATTGGAAACATTCGCAAACTTCTAAAGAATCATGTTTGTCACAGTTGTCCAGATCGAGAGAATCACTCCAGATTTGCAGAACGAGCTCAGAGGCTACAGCGAGAAATTGATGGACTGACCGAGCGCATTAACTCTCGCACAAATGTTATCGCGAAGAGATTTGATTTGATTAAGGTTATTCTTGACAAGTTTGGATATATAAAAGCTGATGAAATTGCTAAATCAGGAAAAATGTTGGCAAAGATATATGGTGAAACTGATTTGCTTGTTGCTGAGACTGTACAAGCTGGCATTTTAAATACTCTCACACCTGCTGACCTTGTTGCGGTTGTTTCTACCTATGTTTATGAGTCAAGAAATGAAGAAGCGGCTAAAGTTCCCCGTGGAGAGGTTGCAGTTGCATTAGCATCGATTTCCAAAATTTATGCAAAAATACATGAGGCGGAGAGTGAATTAAATTTAGAGCCGATGCGAGCACCCGATTTCGGTTTCTGTTGGGCTTCACAAAAATGGGCGGCTGGTCAATCACTCACCTCCATTTTGAAAGGAAGTGATTTGACTGTGGGCGATTTCGTTAGGTCAATGAAGCAAATAATTGATTTGCTGCGCCAGTTAAGAGCTGCAGCGCCGCAATTACAACCAATTATCGATCAATCGCTGACAAAGATTGATCGTGGGGTTATTACCTACGCCGGAGCGGCTGTATGACATTAATGCTTTTGGATAGTGCATCGCTTTGGTATCGGGCATATTTTGGTATGCCAGACACATTACTTTCGCCAAAAGGTGAGCCAGTCAATGCGATTCGCGGCTACCTCGATATGACATCTCGATTGTTGGTTAAGTATCAGCCAAAAAGATTGGTTGCTTGTTTGGAGGGCGATTGGCGCCCATCATGGAGGGTCGAGCTGTTTCCTGATTACAAACTAAATCGATTAGATGAGGAGGGTGAAGAGGAGGAGCCAGACACACTTGGGCCTCAAATTCCCATTTTGCTAGAGGTGTTAGATGCACTAGGGATTGCGGTTCTAGGAGTTGATGATTATGAAGCAGATGATTTAATAGCAACTTTTAGTACTAAACAAAAAGGCCCTATTCGTATTGTTACTGGAGACCGAGATCTATTTCAATTAGTTGATGATCAAAAAGATGTAAAAGTGATTTATCTGGCAAAAGGTATTTCTAATCACGATTTGGTTGATCTGCAATGGATTAGTAAGAAGTATGAGATACCGGGGGAGCGATACGGATTATTTGCCATGATTCGCGGGGACTCATCTGATGGACTACCAGGTATCAGGGGAATTGGTGAAAAAGGGGCTGCCAATATTGCTAATCAATTTTCCACCCTAAGTGAGGTAATGAAAGCTGCAGCAGCTGGAGATGAGCGTTTAACTCCAAATTTGTGTAAAAAACTTCTTGCGAGCAAAGATTATGCTGCAATAGCGTACAAATTAGTAAGTTGCGCCACCGATATTGCTCTGCCCCAAATGAGCATAGATCTCCCAGGTAAACCTAAATCAATGGAGAAGATATCGGCACTAAAAGAGGAGCACGGTTTAGGAACAAGTATTGATCGAATAGTAAGTGCGTTGGGTTGGAATTGATATGACCAACTTACTTGCGATCCTATTTGGATTATTAACATCTTTTGCTTTTGAGCCAGTAGCACTTTGGCCTTTTGCCTTAATTGGATTCTCTGGACTGTTTTGGTTACTGAACAAAAATAACCTGACTCAAAGATTGTTAAGCGCTTATCTTTTTGGCCTAACATTTTTGCTAACAGTGCAGCATTGGACCAGTACTTACGTAGGAAGTATTCCTTGGTTAATTTTAGGATTCATGCAAGCAACTTTTTTTATTCTGCCAGCATTATTTTTTAAACGTAATCATCGGTATAACCAAATAGTTTTTGCTTTATCAGTTGTATTAGTAGAGCTGGCTTTACGAACAATTCCTTTCACAGGCTTTGGGTGGAGCAGAGTGGGATTCACTCAGGTGGATTCCCCAATTGCAGTTTTATACCCCTTGGGTGGAGCGGTGTTGGTGACCTTTTATATTGGTCTAATTAGCGCGTCTCGATCTCTCATTTCCTTCCTTCTCGTGATACTCGTGCTACCCGTATCTCTAATAATCCCCCCCACAGTTTCTTTTAATCAACCAGTGAAGATTGCTCTTGTGCAAGGGGGAGTGGTTAATCTAGGGCTTGATTTCAACGCAATAGCAAAAGAGTTATTTAACAGGCATCTTGATCAATCAATAAATAGTATTGAGCTAAATAGCGTGGATTTGATTATCTGGCCGGAGAACTCAGTGGATGTGGATATCGGTAGAAATTCTGATGTGCTGAAAAAGGTAATTGATTTTTCGCGTCAAACTAACACGCCACTGTTGATATCTGGTGTTCAAAAAAATAATGAAGGAAAGCTAAATCAGGCTTTTTTGTTCGACCCACAATTAAAGCAGATTTACACTAAACGTTATTTAACTCCTTTTGGTGAGTACATCCCTCTAAGATCAATTGCGGAGAAGGTTTCAAAGTATACTTCGCAGGTTAGTGACATTTCTGCAGGTACCTCCGATACAATCCTCAATATTCAAAGTAGTAAATTTCAAACCTTAATTTGCTACGAGTTAATTGATGACTCTTTAATACGTAAGGTAGAACATGATTTTCTTGTCATTCAAACTAATAATGCAACCTTTGGAGATACACCGCAATTAGATCAGCAAGTAAACATTGCACGTGTTCGAGCGGCAGAAACCTCCCGGTATATTCCATATGTATCGACAACAGGTGTAACTAGCTTTATTGGCCCTAAAGGCGAGTTCATATCCCAAGTTGAAAAATTTGAACCTGCAACACTATTTGGCCAGATTGAAAAAGCTAAAGGCTTAACTTATGCCCAAAAGTACGGAATGTATATTGAAATGATTGCTATTATTTGGCTCTCAACTCTGCTATTAATGCGTAGAAGGGGGAGAAGTTGATTTCAGTTTTGGTAGTTATACCAACCTACAACGAATCTGAGAGTATTCAATCCCTTTTATCTAGGCTTGATGCCGCCCGCAAAGTGGTATCAGAAATGTTCTCGATTGATATTTTGCTAGTTGATGACAGCTCACCGGATAAAACTGCCCAGATAGCTACTTCAATGAACCTATCTAATTTTTCAGTATTAAATCGTTCTGATAAATCTGGTTTGGGTCCTGCCTACTTAGCCGGATTTAAGCAGGGTTTAAACTTAGATTATCAATACTTTGTGGAGATGGACGCGGATTTAAGTCACCAACCAGAGCAGTTAGTGGATCTACTAAAGGCTGCCACGGCTAACAGTTTGGTGATTGGCACCAGGTGGATGCCTGGCGGATCTGTCGTTAATTGGCCAAAAAAACGACGTTGGATATCAAAGTTAGGCACTAGGTACGCATCATTTGCACTCAACCTGCCATATAAAGATTTAACCTCAGGGTTTCGAATACTGCCAAGGCAATTGTTAGAGAAGATTGATTTCACCTCGATTGAAACTCGCGGCTATGGATTTCAAATTGAGATGGCATTAAAAGCTATTAGTAATGGATTTCAGATCAAGCAGGTGCCAATCACCTTTGTTGAACGAGAGAATGGATACTCGAAGATGAGTATGGCGATTGTTTGGGAGGCGTGGTTTATGGTGACAATCTGGGGCTTGCGTAGGTTGATTAAACGCCGATAATCTACATTATGTAAAGTAAAGAAGATCTAGTTAGAAGCCAACTCCTCGATCGGTAGACAGCTGCACACCAAATTACGATCACCATATACTCCATCGATTCTTCCTACAGTAGGTAAGTATTTACCACCCCTTCCAATGCCAAAACTTTCCCCATTTGGAAAGGCACCAATTTGTCTTGAGTACTTACGATCCCAATCATCTCGAACCAAATCACCAATTGTGTGAGGTGCATGGCGCAGTGGTGAATCTTCAATACTGATCCGTTTTGCCTCAACCTCAGCAATTTCAGCTCTAATGCTCTCCATTGCGGATAAAAATCTATCTAACTCCCTTACATCCTCTGATTCAGTTGGTTCAATCATCATTGTGCCAGCAACTGGGAAACTAACAGTTGGTGAATGAAAACCATGATCCATTAATCTCTTCGCAATATCATCTACCGTTACACCAGTATTTTTAGTTAATTCTCGAATATCGATAATACATTCATGGGCGATAAAGCCATTTTGTCCTTTGTATAAAACTGGAAATAATCTCTCAATCTTCTTAGCGATGTAATTTGCCGACAAAATCGCTACCTCAGTTGCCTTGGTTAACCCAGCACCACCCATCATCCGGATATACATCCAGGATATTGGCAGAATCGAAGCTGAACCAAAGGGCGCTCCAGATACTGGCCCAGGCCCAGTTGTAGGACCAGCCGATGAGTTTGCTGGATGATTTGGTAAAAAGGGCGCTAAGTGTTTCCGAGCAATAACCGGTCCAACACCTGGTCCCCCGCCACCATGAGGAATACAAAATGTTTTATGCAAATTTAAGTGTGAGACATCTGCGCCAAATTTTCCTGGTTTGGCCACGCCCACTAAAGCATTTAGATTGGCGCCATCGACATAAACCTGACCACCTGCCTCGTGGATCATCTCGCATATCTGGGAAATCGCTGATTCAAATACGCCATGAGTGGATGGATAGGTGACCATCAAAGCTGCCAAGGTGGATCTGTACTGCGCAATCTTTAATTTCAAATCTTCTAAACTTACATTACCGTTCTCATCGCAGGCGATAACAATGACTTTCATTCCTGCCATAACCGCACTTGCCGCATTTGTCCCATGAGCACTAGATGGGATTAAGCAGATATCTCGTGCACTCTCCCCCTTGCTATCAAGATAGTTTCGAATTGCTAACAAACCAGCAAACTCACCTTGAGATCCAGCATTAGGTTGCAGCGAAACTGCGTCATATCCAGTTATCGATATCAACCAATCACTGAGTAACTTGATTAGTTGCGTGTATCCAGCTGATTGATCTGCCGGTCCAAAAGGATGAATTGAATTAAACTCTGGCCAAGTTATCGGAATCATCTCTGAAGTGGCATTTAATTTCATGGTGCAGGAGCCAAGTGGAATCATCGTTCGATCTAATGCTAAATCACGGTCTGAAAGTGTTCTAATATGCCTAAGCATTGCAGTTTCAGAGTGATATGTATTAAAGATTGGATGGGATAAGAACTCTGTTTTCCGAGCAAGATTTGATGCCGGTAGCTCGCTTGAATCCAGTTTCGAGCCAAATATTGTCAAAAGCTGGGATAAATCATTTTCAGTACTTTGTTCATCAAAACTAACAGATAGCGAGTTGTTGGAAACTAGTCTGATATTAAAACCAGATTGAGCAGCCTTATCAAAAATTTGTTTCGCTTTTTCGGTTTTAATTAGCACTGTATCAAATATTTCATAATTATCTACATCAAATCCGCTTGATCTAAGTGCTCCCCTGAAATTGTAGGCAAAGCCTTGAACCCTACTTGCTATCGCTTTCAATCCTTGCGGTCCGTGCCACATAGTGTAAAACGCTGCAATCACCGCCAACAAAACTTGTGCGGTACAGATATTTGATGTGGCTTTATCTCGTCTTATATGTTGTTCACGAGTTTGTAACGCTAATCTAAACGCAAGATTCCCATGGGTATCAACTGATTGGCCCACCAATCTTCCTGGTAGTGATCTCTCTAATCCAGTGCGCACAGCTAGAAATCCAGCATGTGGTCCACCATACCCAACTGGAACACCAAATCTTTGTGCGGAGCCAACTGCAATATCTGCGCCATATTCACCAGGAGATTTAAATAAAGTAAGTGCTAGTAAATCGCAATTAACAATCACCAGCGCTGATTTGGATTGAACGCTAGCGATGATTTTGCTTATATTTTTAACTTCACCAGTGGAGTTGGGATAGGCAATCACCGCTGCAAAAATATCACCTGCAAAATCAGTACTGCTGAAATCACTTTCTATCACCTTGATTTTCAATGGTTTGGCTCGAGTATGAACCACCGCTTTTACATGCGGATGAAGATTGGTATCAATCACAAAAGCAGCTTCATCAGAGCCTTGCCAAACACGTCTTGCTAATGTCATCGCTTCAGCGGTTGCAGTTGCTTCATCCAACATGGATGCGTTAGCGATATCTAATCCAGTTAAATCTGTGACCGCTGTTTGAAATGCAAATATCGCCTCCAACCGACCTTGAGCTATCTCTGGTTGATATGGTGTGTAAGCGGTGTACCAGCCGGGATTTTCCAAGACATTTCTTAAAATTACTGCTGGGGTGATAGTTCCATAGTAACCGCTGCCAATGAAGTTTTTCTTGATGGAATTCTTTTTGGCTATCTCAGATATTTCTGCCAGGGCAGCGGTTTCTGAGATCGCGCTAGGGATAGCTTTTTCGATCTCACCTTTAATATGAATATTGTTGGGAACAACTGACTTAATAAAGGAATCTAAATCTTTGAATCCTAATTCAAGCAGCATGGTTTGAATCTGATATTGGTTTGGACCAATATGTCGATCGGTAAAATCAGATCGGTGACTCATCACTCCCCCATGCAATCCATTAGTGGTGTGAGATTTTAGTAGGTTTAAGCGCCCTTAAGCTTTCTACGTTGGGCTAACTCATCGTTAGATTGACCACTTACTACGAGGGAACCATCACTTAGGCTCTCACCCTGTAGCGTGGATAGGGATCCTTCGACCTCACTCCAAACTTTTCCGATTGCAATACCAAAAACACCCTGACCACCTTGTAAAAGATCAACAATCTCATCTGGACTTGTGCACTCATAAATTGAGGCACCATCACTCATCAAAGTGATCGATTCCAGATCTTCCACCCCGCGGGCACGCAGGTGCTCCACCGCACTTCTAATATTTTGTAGGGATACTCCAGTATCAAGTAACCGCTTGACGATTTTTAATACCAAAATATCTCGAAAACTATAAAGTCGTTGGGATCCAGAGCCAGCTGCTCCTCGAACACCTGGAACTACCAATTCAGTACGAGCCCAATAATCAAGTTGGCGATATGAAATTCCTGCCGCCACACAGGCGGTTGCACCGCGATAGCCAATCTCTGCTGAGGTGTTCATAAGTGCTCAATTCTATGGGGAAGTGCTAATTGTAGAAGAGGCTGCCTGCCTAGCCTCTCAACGACACGGATTTATCAACCCAAGGTTTAGGGTTGGACTTAACCTAGAAAATCTTCTGGTTTTATCTGATCTAAGAACTCTTTGAACCGCTCAACCTCATCTTCGGCTTGGTCTGGAATCTCAATACCAGCCTCAGATAGCAGTTGCTCACTGGCGAGGATGGGAGATCCAGTACGGAGTGCTAAAGCGATGGCATCACTAGGTCTGGCAGAGATGGTTGGACCATCTTCAAAATTGAGTTGGGCATAGAAAATTCCATCTTTAAGTTCAGTCAAATAGACGGTATTGAGTTTGGCCCCTAATTCAGACAACACATCCTTAAAAAGATCATGAGTTAAAGGCCTTGGCGGTTTAACCTCTTGCTGGGCGAAGGCAATGGCGGTAGCTTCAACTGCGCCAAGCCAAATTGGAAGATAGCGAAGACCATCTAACTCTTTCAATAAAACTATAGGTTGGTTTGAGGGCATCTCTACCCTTACTCCCATTACCTCAACTGGATGGTAATCGCTCATTTAAAATATTATTTTGCGCGATGCAAACCGGCGCGGACTAAGGATGCGTGTAGGCGAATAGAAAGTGATGCTAACTCTCGCTCAACCTCTTCAGCTCTTGCTTTTGCATCCGCTCCCTTTTGGCGCAACAGTGGAGTTGTTACTTGTTCCACTAAACCAATCTCTCGATCTGCAGCAGTTTTAAAAGCTCGAAGATGTCTGGCGCCGATTCCAAAAGCTGATATCTCAGCCACCGCTTTGGCAACTGCCAAAGCATCGGAGTCGTAATGCCTGCCCCTGATCGCTACCAATCCATAAGATTCAATCTCAGTCAATTGATCATCACTTAAATTAGCTGCAGATAGCAACTCATTTCTAGTCAACCTTAAATCATTATCACCGCCAAATTGATCAGCAGTCAGAGCGCCATCCTTGCTGGCAAGTCGTGGTGAAGCTACTCCACCTACAACTTTTGCTGGTGCTAATCCGCGGTCCATTGCATCCAAATTTTCCTTAATCACTTTTAAAGGCAGGTATTGATCTCGCTGTGATAGAAGGACAAAACGCAAGCGGTCTAAATCAGATGTGGTGAATTTTCGATATCCACTTGGTGTTCGTTGTGGCTCAATTAATCCTTCAGACTCTAAAAACCTTATTTTAGATATTGTGATATCTGAAAACTCGGTGCGAAGCCTGGAGAGTACCTCGCCTATACTCAAATACGCTCTTGCTGGAACATTCATTACTTATCCCCTATAAATAGAGTTAGATGGTATTTACCAATTTGCACTTCATCTCCTGCTTTTATTGCACTCTCTTTAACCGCCACCGCATTTATATAGCTGCCATTTAAACTACCCAAATCTTTAAGACGATATCCCTCATCCTTTGTTATCAATGCGTGGGATCTAGATACGGTGATGTCATCTAAAACAATTTGATTACTCATATCTCGGCCAACTTTGGTTTGCGCTGTATCTAATAGGTATCTGCCACCTATTCCAGCACCTTTGAGAATCAACAAAATTCCTTGACCTTTTGGCAGGTTATTAACCACATTTTGTTGCTCAACGCTCAGAGATTTATAGATTTCATCAGATCCAGCTGCTTGCGGAATAGACCGTAATTGACGAAGATTTAAGGTGGAGGTCAAATCATTTGGCGGTGTTGCCTTATCAGCCATAGATTCCCCCTCTTCACTATCAACTAGAGGCTCACAGTATTGTCTAGCCAAGTAGCGGTCAAGCGGTAAGTTGTTGATACTCTTGGGCTGAAAGTAGCGATTCTTCTAATTTCGAGGTTGAAATTTCAATCTCTGCTATCCAACCCTGACCATAGGGATCTGAATTGATCATCTCTGGCTTTGAATCCAAGTCACTATTAATAAGTACAACTTTGCCGGATATCGGTGCGTAAATCTCCGAAACCGATTTAGTGGACTCCACCTCTCCACAAACAGAATTAGCTTTTATATCGGCTCCCTGTTTAGGCAACTGAATATAAACAATATCTCCTAAAGCTGATTGAGCGTAGTCAGTGATACCTATTCTAAATCTAGTTGGTGAAAGTTCTGATATCCACTCATGCTCTTTTGTATATCTAAGATTCTCTGGAACCTGTGACATTACCCCTCATATCTAACTTGAATGCTTCTCATAAAATCTTTGGTTTCCGTAAACCCTTTGCTAGGTATTGAATACCTGTGTAAAAGTACAGGGTGATCCCCCAGATAGCAAAGGACCAGCCAGCAGCAAAACACCAAACCCCAATCACCGCCACCTCCTCCAATAATAGGAATGGGAAGGCATAGAGCAGGTTGAAAGTGGCAGCTTTGCCCAAAAAACTAACTTCAAGAAAGGGGATCCCTCGAAACTTTTGATAAATAATTACTAGGAAGAGAATTAGATCACGGGCGATAATCGCTGCTACCAATGGCCAGGGCAGAAGTTCCTTGGTTGCAAAGGCGATTATTACCGCAGCTATATATAATCGATCCACAGTTGGATCAAACTTGGCTCCAAAATCTGAGGTTTGATTCAGCGCTCTGGCAATTTTTCCATCCAAATAATCTGTAATTCCGCCTAATGCAAGTACCACAAAGCTTGCTACCGGCTGATCTGCAATCAGGAAAAGATAAAGAAATAGCGGTACCCCTAGCGCCCGGATCAAGGTGAGGGCATTTGGAATGTTAAGCATCATCACGTTCCTTCAATTTTACCGCCACCTCAATTGGTGTGCCTTCAAAGCCAAAATCCTCTCGCAACCGGCGTTCAATAAATCTGCGATATGCGGTTTCTAAGAAACCGGTGGCAAAGACCACAAATTTAGGCGGACAGGTTCCAGCCTGGGTAGCAAACTTAATCTTAGGCTGCTTACCAGATCTAACTGGAGGTGGATTTGCAGCAACCAACTCCCCCAAAAATGCATTTAATTTTGCGGTTGGAATTCTTTTCTCCCAATTAGTTAACGCTGTTCGAAGTGCTGGTGCTAGCCGATCTCGATGCCAACCAGTTTTGGCCGAAAGATTCACCCGTTGCGCCCACGGGTATCGCTCCAGCTGCCGGTCAATCTCCCGATCAAGCACCAGTTGTCGCTCCTCGTCAACTAGATCCCATTTATTCATCACTATAACTAAGGCCTTACCCGCTTCATCTGCCATGCTGACGATTCGAATATCTTGTTCGGTAAGTATTTGGGATGCATCAAAAATTACCAAGGCAACTTCAGCTCTATCAAGTGCTATTGCAGTACGAAGTGAAGCGTAATAATCAGTTCCACTTGCTTGATGTGCACGCCTTCTGATTCCAGCAGTGTCGATAAACCGCCAAGTTGATCCGCCGAAATCAATCAACTCATCAACGGCGTCCCTAGTAGTTCCTTCGACATCATCTACCAAAACTCTTGGTGAACCTGCTAGTGCATTTAACAAACTAGATTTTCCAACATTTGGACGGCCAACTAATGCAACTCTTCGATAACCGTCATCAACTTGAGATGTGCCAACCTCCGGCAACGCACCAGTCAAAAGATCTAATAGATCTCCACTTCCGCGGCCATGCAGTGCTGATACAAATCTAGGCTCACCTAATCCCAAGTTCCATAACTCATAACCTTCAGCTTCGTCCTCAGCGTTGTCGATTTTGTTGGCAACTAAAATGACTTTTTTGCCACTTTTCCTTAGCAAGTCAACAAGTGATGCATCCTCATCTAATGCACCCACCTGGGCATCAACTACAAACATAATTAAATCCGCCTCAGCAATCGCAGCTTCAGCACCTGCAGTTATTTTTTCAGAGATCCCAGTTGGTTTTACCTCCCAGCCACCAGTGTCAATCAGAAAAAATCTTCGGCCATTCCACTCTGCTTCATACTTCACGCGATCCCTGGTAACGCCAGGAGTATCTTCAACTATTGCCTCTCGCCTGCCAATCATTCGATTTACCAGGGTGGATTTGCCTACATTGGGACGACCAATTACTGCAACGGTTGGCAAGCCCAGTAAATTTCGCTGCTTCAACCATTTCCAAATCTGATCTGTAACCTCCTGCAGTGTCAGTCGGGTGGAGTCGATCACCGCAGCATCGGCAGCTTGCGTGAGTGGTGAAATAGCTCTTGATGAATCAATTTGATCTCGATTTGCCAGAGATTCTCCTATTTTTTGCGCTCCTATACTTTCGTTTGACTCACCCTCTCGTCGCTTAGTTCGTTCGGTGATATCTGCATGCAAATATATTTTCAGTTGAGCAGCAGGTGCAACCACCGTACCGATATCGCGACCTTCAACCACGATTCCGATGGGTGCATCAGATATGTACTGGCGCTGTAGATCAAGCAAAATATTTCGAACTGATGCCATAGCGCTTATTGCACTTACCTGATCATTAATTCGCTGAAGCCGAATTTCGGCTGAAATATCAACGCCGTCAAGATAAACTTTTGGATCAGCCGGATCTGTATCAAATGTAATTAGCGAATTTTTTAAAAATTCAATTACTGATTCCTCGTTATCAACCTTATTTTTTAATGCCAGATAAGTAACAGCTCGGTAAAGCGCGCCTGTATCTAAATAACTCCAATTTGCCCGAAGTGCTATTGCTTTAGCGGTCGAAGATTTTCCGGAACCACTTGGGCCATCAATTGCCAGTACCAGCGCAGACATACCGGCAAGTCTATCTTTAGTACTTATAGATCTTTATCGATTTTTCATCGGATGTACCTTAAAACCAACTTTTTCCAGGTGTTCTGAAAGCTTTAAGCAATCACTATCTGAAAGGGCTAATGTAATTAATCCGGTCTGTTGACCCGGAGAGTGCTCAATACTTAGATCCTCAATATTGACCGAAATCTTGCTACATTCATTAAATATTTTTGCCAATTCACCTGGGCGATCATCAATTACGATTGGCAGATAGGAATAATCTCGCTCTTTTGCGCCATGTTTACCTGGAATTCTCGCCTTTCCTCGCACACCCTTTTCCATAATCTCAAAGATTGCGCTCTCACCCTTTGCTAGGGCGGTTTTTAAGTTTTGCAGCTCACCAATTAATTGTTCAAGTAGTGGTGAAACTACTTTTTTATTGGAGTATAAAATTTGACTCCATAATTTTGGATCACTACTTGCTAGCCGAGTTAAATCCCGCAATCCTTGACCAGACAAATTAAGGGATTCACTGGCAGTATCCACCATTTGGCCTGCTAGTAAAGTACTTAAGATTTGTGGCAGATGGGATATTTTGGCGACTATTTGATCGTGTTCAATTGCTGACATCCAATAAATAGTTGATCCACATATATGAACTAACTCAGCACCTCTATCCTTTGCCAAATCGCTACTAAGATCATCAGCGACAGCAATCCAGGCTCTGCCATCAAATAAATCTGCCCTGGCATTCTCCGCTCCGCCTATTTCGCGACCTGACATAGGATGCATTGAAATGAAATTAGCAGGGTTATCTGATAATTCTTTAACCTTAAGTAGAAGATCAGACTTTACGCTAGCTAAATCGCACACAATGGAGTTTGGATTGGCATTTAATTGTTTAATCACCGTATCTTGATTTGCACTAATTGGTACCGCAACAATTATTAAATCTGGCTGTGTCACCTGTGTGCTTTTGACTAGATCTTGGGCCAAATTGGCGTTGTCGGCATTTGTATCAACCATTTCCACTGCTACGCCGGCAGATTTCAGACATAGACCAATTGAGGTTCCGATCAGACCGGAGCCAACTATGCGTACTGAGCTAATCATGCAATTTACTGGGCTAGGTCTTTGCGCAGTACTGCTGCGCCACCAAGATATATATGCTTTATATCGGCTAATTCCTTTTCCATGTGGGCGTGAATAAGCACCCGTACTACCCGAGGTAGCGCTCCAGAAACATTTATTTCAACTGAACAAAGAAGCGGCACACTACCTAGGCCAATTTTTCGAGCTGCTACAGCTGGGAACTCAGAAGTGAGATCTGGCGTGCTGGTTAAAATAATAGAGACCAGATCTTCAGTTTGAATCCCATTGGCTGTGAGCATCTGAGCCAATAGGTCACTGACCGCTTGGACCATAACTTCAGCTGAGTCCTGCTCGAGCTGGACCGCTCCCCTAATTCCTCGCATGCGCATCTAGCAATAGTAGCGAGTGGATTGCTCACCATGATTAAGGTTTAATCAATTTATAAAGATGTCGTTAAATTAAGAAATTAATATCTCAATTAACCTTTTGTCGAGAAAACGGCATTTTGTTCATTACCTTAAAGCAGATTTATCGATATATAGATAGTAATATTAGCGTAATTTTGTCGATAAAACCGCAATAGAGCCCATCCCTGATTATCGGTATATAGATTAAACCTTTTCATTAATATCGTTTTAATTATTTAACTTTAAAAGGTTTTGTAAATTTATTAATTCTTGAGAGTTTAATACTCGATGGCGTCCGGCCTTCATATCTCCTAAAGTGATTGGGCCAAAATCGATTCGGATCAACCTTAGTACTTTAAGCCCCAGGCTTTCAATAAGTCGTCTGATGATGTGATATCGGCCTTCATGGATGATTATCTCAATCCAATGGTGGTTCTTGCTCACCGATCTAACCAAGATAACTTTCAAAGCCCTGGCCAAACCATCCTCAAGTTTGACCCCCTGCAACATTTGATCTGCGATCGCCTTGCCAAACTCCCCTTCGATTTCAACCAGGTACTTCTTCTCGATCCCATATGAGGGATGGGTAGCTCGGTGGGCTAGCTCGCCATCATTGGTAAGCAGTATTAATCCTTCAGAATCCTTGTCAAGACGGCCAACATGGAATAAACGATCTTTACGGTCAGTGAAGTAATCCCCTAGATTGCTGCGACCTTCTGGATCTGACATGGTTGAAATTACGCCCACTGGTTTATGAAACGCAAGATAAGTTTTAGACTTATTAACTCTTAAACTTTCACCATCAACTTTAATGTTACTAATTTCCGGATCATACTTTCCACCAAGCTCAATCACGACATTGCCGTCCACACTTACCCGGCCATCTAGTATCAATTGGTCTGCAGCTCTACGACTGGCAATGCCAGCATCGGCAATAATTTTGTTTAAGCGGATCAATCCCACGCGTTAGTTTACCGCGCAAATGTTGGGTTATGACACCAAAATTTAATCAGTTAAGGTTGAAAGTAGATCATCTAGACCGTCTATATCAGGCAGAAATGGAGCGAGAGCCGGTAGATCTGCAATTGAATTCAATCCTAATTTCTCTAAGAAAAAAGAGGTTGTTTTATACAAAATCGCTCCAGATTCACCCTCAACCCCCGCTTCCTCCACCAAACCGCGGTTAACTAAGGTCTTCATAACCGCCTCCACATTTACTCCGCGGATTGCCGATACCCGAGCTCTTGAAACTGGTTGGCGATAAGCGATAACAGCTAAGGTTTCAAGTGCAGCTTGGGTCAATTTCGCCTGCTGACCATCTAAAACAAACTTTTCAACTAGAGGCGCCATCTCAGGATGGCTGTAATACCGCCAGCCGCCAGATACTTGGCGCAGTTCAAAGCCTCGTTGCTCAGTGACGTACTTGGCTGAAAGAGATAACAGGGCTGTTGTGATCTCCTCAGTTGGCGCTTCAATGATTTGGGCCAACACCACCTCAGAAACTGGCTCATCGACCACCATTAAAATCGCTTCTAAGCAACGATGAAGTTCAACTTCAGACATTATCGGCCTCATCAATGTTTTGTACGGGTAAATCAAACTCATCACTGACTCTAACCTCACCATGAGCGGTTCCAACCCAGGTTATCTGCAATTCACCGAGGGAAACCATCTGCTCAAACCTGATTACCCCTTCTTTATAAAGCTCCAACAGGGCTAAAAACCTCGCAATAACCACCAATGTGTTCTCAGCATCTGCGGTTAAACCACGAAAGGTCATCCGACCAGATCTACGCAACTGCTCAACCATCTTCGTAGCTTGCTCGGCGACGCTGACCGTAGGCTGATGAAGATGATCTAGGCTAAAAATTGGCGAGTTTTTAGGGGTGAGAACTCGGTTAGCAATCGCTGCAAAACGTTGAGCACCTACCCCAATTAATACCTCAGGCAAAAGCTGAGCCAGGTGAGGCTCTAGCGCTACCAACCTGGCGAAGGATTTCTCCTCCCGGTCAATCCGATCGGTGAAAATTGCGGCGATCTCTTTGAAGGCGCGATACTGCAACAATCTAGCAAAGAGCAGATCCCTCGCCTCAAGTAACGCTAGATCCGCTTCATCATCAACTTGGCCTGAAGGCAGCAATTTGGCCGCTTTCAAATCCAACAAGGTTGCGGCCACAACTAAAAACTCAGTGGTTTTATCTAAATCCCAGCCTAATTCAGCGTTTTCTAGCTGTTTTATATAAGCAATAAATTCATCGGTAACCGCCCCCAACGCCACCTCAGTAATATCCATTTTGTGTTTAGAAATAAGCTGCAGCAAAAGGTCAAAGGGACCATCAAAATTGGTCAAATGCAGTGAGAAGCCCGCAACCCGGCCATCAGTTATCGAGGCGGGGGTGGTTTGGGCGGTGCCTAAATTTTCCTGCGACATGCGCACAAGATACTTCACACATCCTTGCCTTTGCTAATGCCCCACCGTAGGTTGGCGGCATGGGAAAAAACGCTAGAAAGACTTCTCGGTTAAACGCTAAGTCGACTTACAAAGTGGCAACTCCAAAAGAGGAGAGCCTGGCAACAACCGCTGATGTGTTGGGCAAGAAATTAATGAATTTTGCAGAACCCAGCAAAACTCCAGAGGCCGGAAATGCCAGAGTTATTTCAGTTGTAAATCAAAAAGGCGGAGTTGGTAAAACGACTACTGCTATAAACTTAGGAGCTGCGCTGGCTGAAGTTGGTCGCCGAGTTCTACTGATCGATTTTGATTCTCAAGCTTCTATGACAACAGGACTGGGTATTAAAGGTGCTGCACTGCGTGAGCAGTATGGATCTATTTGGTACTTGCTAAATGATTCTGAAGCGAAGTTGGAAGATTTCATTCTTAAATCCTCAGTTCCAGGTCTTGATTTCATTCGCGGGCATGAGGATCTGGCAGCAGCTGAAGCAGCCTTTGTCTCTGAGATTGCAAAAGAGCATAAGCTGCGTAAATTGCTTGCACCAGTTTTAGATAAATATGATGTGGTGCTAATTGATTGCTCCCCATCACTTGGCACATTAACGGTGAACGCTCTTACCGCCTCAAATGGTGTGATAATTCCAATGGAGTGTGAGTACTTTGCGGTCCTTGGTTTGTCCTTGGTTAAGAAAACCATTCAAAAAATTAAAGAAAATACCAATCCTGAATTAGAGATTCTGGGCATCTTAGCCACCATGTTTGAGCGTAAAACTAGCCACTCTCGTGAAGTATTGGAATTAATTGATAAAGAGTTTCCAGATGAAGTCTTTGACACCATCATCTCTCGCACCGTGCGATTTTCAGAATCCACTGTCGCTGGCGTACCGGTGACGGCATATGCCAGCAGCTCTTCTGGCTCTAACTCTTATCGTCGTCTAGCCAGAGAGTTAATCGCAAGAGGAGGAGCTAAATGAGTCGCCGAGTGAGTTTGCCAGGAGCAGATGAATTGTTCCGAAATACCGCAACATTAAGTGCGGTGCCATCTCAACGTGAGAACAGTGAAGAGATAACACAGGCGCCAGCTCCAGTTGGCAAGGGAAAAAACACAGTCCGTCAAACTCCCCGTCGGCGTACAAATGCATTTGATCGCGCACCCAGTGGCCGAGAAAAACATGATGAAAAAATAACTGTCTATCTCTCCCCTGATGAACTTTATGATTTAGATCAAGCTCGGCTGGCACTAAGAGGTGATCTTGGATTAGCGGTTGATCGAGGCAGAATTGTTAGGGAATCTCTTTCGATTATCATTGCAGATCTTGAAGCAAAGGGTGATCAAAGCATAATTGCCAGAAGATTGCGTGGAAGATAACCGCTACTTGCTTCTTGGATGTGCGCTGGCATAGCTCTGACGCAATCTATCAATTGTTATTAATGTGTAAATTTGAGTCGTAGTTACTGATGCATGCCCAAGTAACTCCTGCACAACCCTAATATCGGCGCCACCATCTAATAGATGTGTAGCAAATGAGTGACGCATAGAGTGTGGTGTTACTAGATCTGCTACCCCAGCTCTAGCAGCACTCCTTGCAACAATATTCCAGGCAGTTTGTCTACTCAATCTGCCACCACGTTGGTTGAGAAATAAAGCTTTTTGGGTAGAAATTTTTGACAACGCCGGACGAGACCTACTTAGGTAAGCGTTAATTGCGCTGACTCCATAGGATCCAATTGGCACTACCCGTTCCTTACCGCCTTTTCCCTTCAATTTCACAGTTGTGATCTCACCTTCTTGGGTATCTACTTTGAAAATGTCAGCAGCATTTAGATTGATTACTTCACTAACCCGCGCCCCAGTAGAGTATAAAAGTTCGATTAATGCCTTATCTCTGACTGAAATTAAATCATCACCTGCAATATTCAAAATTGCCATAACTTGATCGATGGTTAAAGCCTTTGGCAATCGTTTCGGAATTTTTGGCGGTTTCAAATTTGCCGTTGGGTTTGGAATTTTGTGTTCACTCGCAAGGTAGGTGTAATACCCGCGGATACTAATCACATTTCGGGCTATTGATGATTCGCCAATTTCAAACTCGGTGTTGTGCATACCCCGTAGCCAAGCTAAGTACCCAGTTAACTGCTCGGAACTGATTTGATCAAATGAGAGTTTATTTATCGATAAATAGTGAAAAAAACGCTCTAAATCTGCCCGATAGGCGGAGATGGTGTTCTTGGCCAAACCTTTTTCAACCGATAGATAATTGAAAAAATCTACTAAATGATCACTTGCCATGCTTTACGATCGCTGCAGCAATTAATCCAGCAAATAATGGGTGTGGACGAGTTGGTCTAGAGAGAAACTCTGGATGCGCTTGAGTACCAACATAATATGGGTGGGTACCCTTCGCCAACTCAATAAATTCAACTAAATGTTGATCGGGTGATAGCCCTGAAAAAACCATTCCAGCAGCTGTTAATTGTTCTCGGTACTTATTATTTACTTCATAACGATGTCTATGGCGCTCACCAATCTCAGATTTTCCATAAACTCCGGCAACTACCGAACCTTTTAACAAATCAGCTTTGTACAAACCCAGTCGCATACTGCCACCCATTTGACCATTTCCAGCCACAATATCAACTTGATCACTCATGGTAGATATCACCGGGTTAGTTGTTTTTGGATCAAACTCAGCTGAATTGGCATCCTTAAGACCCATCAAATTACGAGCAACTTCTATTACCATACATTGTAAACCTAAACACAAACCAAGAGCAGGAATCTTTTTCTCTCTTGCATATTTAAGTGCGCCAAGTTTTCCCTCAATTCCTCTTACTCCAAAGCCACCAGGAACGCAGATTGCATCTACATCTGATAAATTCTTAGCCGCTTCTGTATCACTAGCACAACTATCACTTGCTACCCACTTGATATTTACCTTGGCATAATTAGCGAAGCCACCAGCACGAAGTGCTTCAGTTACTGATAGATAGGCATCTGGTAGATCAATATATTTTCCCACCAAAGCTACAGTCACTTGATGCTTTGGATTATGAACCTTATCTAATAGTTCCTCCCATTCACCCCAAACCACATCAGAGCATTTAACACCTAACCGTTTTACAACATAAGCATCTAATCCCTCTGAGTAAAGCACCTTTGGAATGTCATAAATAGATGGCGCATCAACCGCCGCCACAACTCCCTCGATCTCCACGTCGCACATAAGTGAGATCTTCTTCTTTACCGCATCTGGAATTTGTCGATCACTTCGTAAAACAATCGCATCTGGGGTAATACCAATTGAACGAAGTGCTGAAACTGAGTGCTGGGTTGGTTTTGTCTTTAGCTCACCTGCTGGACCCATATATGGCACCAGTGAAACATGCAGATAAAAAACATTATCTCGGCCCACATCTTGACGAATTTGTCTGGCAGCTTCTAGAAATGGCAGGGATTCAATATCTCCTACAGTTCCACCAATCTCAGTGATCACAACATCAACCTGGGGACCTGCCATCGCCTTCATCGCATCTTTGATCTGATTGGTCACATGCGGGATCACCTGCACCGTTTCACCTAAATACTCACCACGGCGCTCCTTGGCAATTACTTGGGAGTAAATCTGACCAGTTGTGATGTTGGCAGAGCCATGCAGATTAGTATCTAAAAATCGTTCATAATGGCCGATATCTAAATCAGTCTCTGCGCCATCATCGGTAACAAATACCTCACCATGTTGGAAGGGATTCATGGTGCCAGGATCGACATTAAGGTAAGGATCCAGCTTTTGCATCGTCACTCTAAGTCCACGAGCACGCAGTAGCCTACCCAGACTGGATGCAGTTAATCCTTTGCCTAAACTTGAGGCGACGCCACCGGTAACAAAAATATGTTTACTCACATGAGGGGCGGTCATGGAGGTCTAGATTATCATGAATTTCGAACTATCGCTAATAACTCAGTTGCATGGCTCTGCGCAGTTTTAGAATCCTCCTGACCGCTGAGCATTCTGGCAATCTCAACCTTTCTTTGATTCTCATCTATTTCAATCACATCACTTTGTGTCACTAAACCATTTTCACTCTTCTTTACAACTAAATGATTATCTGCCCAAACTGCCACTTGTGGTAAATGAGTTATCACAATTACCTGCGCATTTTTAGCCAGTTTTGCTAATCGTCGGCCCACCTCAACTGCAGCTTTGCCACCAACCCCAGCATCTACTTCATCAAAAATATATGTTCCAATTGGCTCTGCCTCGGCAATAACTACCTCCAAAGCGAGCATTACTCTAGATAATTCCCCGCCACTTGCCACTTTGTTTAGAGGCAGAGCGGCAGCACCAGTATGGGCGGCAAATAAAATACTGATTTCATCCAAACCAAATGCGGAGTAGTTGCTCGGATTACTACCATCTGCGGTGCTCACCTGGATTAAAAATTTTGCATTAGGCATGGACAATGCCTTTATCTCAGTTGTCACTGCACTGGCTAGTTTCTCAGCTGATGCCTTTCGCTGCTTACTAAGTGTAAAACCAGCATCAGCAAGTTTTGTAAACAACTCTTGCGCCTCTTTTTGCAACACCATCACCCGATCACTGCCACCTGATAGATCCGCAATCTTTTCCTTTACCAATTGGCCATCAATAATCAATTGTTCAAAAGCAATCAGACGATCACTACCCTTCCCATGCTTCTTAAGCAGTGAGTTGAGAGAGGCTTTACGGTCCTGTAGTTTTTCGAACCGATTTGGATCAGCGGCAAGATTTGAAAGGTATGAATTTAGATCGGAGCTAATATCTTGTAGATTAAGTAGATTCTCACTAAACCGCTCACCAATTTGATCAAGTGAGTGATCTTTTCCTCGCACCTGATCTAAACCTTTGCGCACCTGTTGCAGCAGATTAAATGCTGATAACTCCTCATTTTCAAGTAAATTTAGCGAAGTTGTCACCGCTTGGTTTAACTGCTCCACTGATCCAAGCCTTGCGATCTCATTATCTATCACCGACAACTCACCGCTTTTTGGCGCGACTTTTGAGAACTCCGCAGCAAATTCAGTTAACTGCGCCAGTTGTGAATCCCGCTCCTTCAATTGCTGCTCTAACTCTTTGATGCGATTAATCAGCTCTTGGTATTGATGAAACACGCTTTGATATCCGATCAAATCTGCTGCTGCATACCTATCCAATAACTCTCTTGCGACCGCTGGTTTAGTTAATTTTGATGAGGAGGATTGAGCATGGATTTCAACTAAGGATGATGCAAAGGCGGATACTGATGCCGCCGATGAAACCGCTCCACCTACTAACACTCTAGATTTACCTTGCGCACTTAAGGTGCGGGTAATGATGACACTCTCATCATCAATTTCACCACCAGATTCCATGATCTGCGCTGCAAGTGCTCTTGGTACTGCAAATTTTCCGGTGACACTTGCACGCTCTGCGCCTTGTCTTACTAAATCAGAGTCACTTTTGCTTCCTAAAACCAAGCTTAGTGCGGTTAAAACCATGGTCTTGCCCGCACCAGTTTCACCAGTCAATACGGTTAGACCTGATTTGAATTCGATATTTGAACTTTCGATGACACCAAGTCCACGAATTGAAATCTCTTCTAATGCACTTTTTTGCTTTTGCCTATTACCCACGCCAACCCTCGACTGGCAATTTAAATTTGGCAACTAAACGATCTGTAAAGGTGGCTGATTTAATATGAGCCAGCAGAACATCTTCCTTATCGCTGGTAAGAATTATTCGATCATTTTTTTCCAATTTCATTCGCCGAATTCCATCAGCATTTAAATCAGCTGAATCACTCTCCAAGTCCATTGCAATCTCAGAATTTGGGGAAACCACCATCGGCCTAGAAAATAGCGCATGAGCTGCAAGTGGTAGCAGTACCAATGCATCTACTTCGGGCCAAACCACCGGACCCCCTGCTGAGTAGGCGTAGGCAGTTGATCCGGTAGGGGTTGCACAGATAACTGAATCACACCACCATCTAGATAATGGTCGGTGATCAATCTGCACAAATAGATCAATCATTTGGTGATCATTACGCTCTACCAAAACCTCATTCAGCGCCCAACCAGAAGCGATCATCTTGCCACCGCGGTGTAATTGATAGCTAAGACTCATCCGTTCCTCAATCGAAAAGGAGCCGCTGGCAATAGTGGCAGCGATATCGGCTAAGGAAGGTCTTTCAATCTCCGCTAAAAAGCCCACATGACCAAGATTGATTCCTAGAATGGGCACATTTTTTCCACGGAATATTTCTGCTGCCCGCAACATAGTTCCATCACCACCTAGAACTACAGCCAGATCAATCTTGGTGTCGGTTTTAAACTCCACTGCGCCGGCACTTTTAATGGTTGCATAAACAGCAATCTTTTTTTCACTTAGCAACTTGGTTAACTCAACTGCGGTGGAGAGCGCTTCACTGCGGGTGGGGTGGGTGACCAGTAAAACCGAACTGATTGTGTTGCTCATGCCGGACCCCTCTCAATTGCCAGAACTAAATCTACTTCCAATAAGGATGGTGCACCTTTATGCAACCACAAGAAGTACTCCACATTTCCTGATGGTCCAGGTAGTGGACTTGCCACCACACCCAATGTGCCCAGCCCTAAAGAGTAGGCAGTATCGGCAACTGCTGCCACCGCCTCTTTGCGCAGCTGTGCATCTCTGACCACTCCGCCTGCCCCTAATTTTTCTTTTCCCACCTCAAATTGTGGTTTGACCATTACTAAGAAATCCGCCTCTGGCTTAGAAACAGCAATCAGTGCTGGTAATACCAATTTCAAAGAGATAAAAGAGAGATCTGCCACCACTAAATCAATTTCTTCTCCTACCTGGGCGGCAGTTAAAGTTCTCACATTTACCCGATCCAAAATTTTTACTCTAGGGTCTTTCTGTAACTGCCAAGCAAGTTGGCCGTAGCCAACATCTGCCGCCACCACTTTTTTCACACCACGTTTTAACAAAACATCAGTAAAGCCACCAGTAGATGCACCAGCATCTAACGCAGTTTTCCCAGTAAGATCTATCTTGGAAAAAGCATCCAACGCACCAGATAACTTATGTCCGCCGCGAGAGACAAACTCATCAGCTTCACCTTTTAAGGTGATAGAGATTTGCGCATCTACTTGAGTGGCAGCTTTGCTGGCCGGCAAGCCAGATACTAAAACATTTCCAGATTCAATTAATTCAGTCGCATTTTCCCGGGATCTCGCCAACCCACGTCTTACCAACTCAGCATCTAAGCGAGTTTTCATCAGCTATACACCATCAAGATTTGTTAGCGCCTGCTGCAACTGTTTATGAAGCAACTCAAACTCAGCGCTGTGCAAGGAGAGATCTAACTGATTCAACTTTCCTATCTTCTCCCGCAATTGTTCAAGATCTACGCCATTGTCCATGGCTATAAGGTAGCGAAAAATCATTTGATTTCGCTGATCATATGCATCTAAACTGTAAAAAAATGAGCCCTAACTGAATTAACAGCTAAGGCTCATTATTAAATTGAGTCCGGCGGCGATCTACTCTCCCACAAGGTCCCCCTTGCAGTACCATCGACGCTATAGGGCTTAACTTCCGGGTTCGAAATGGGACCGGGTGTTTCACCTATGCTAAGGCCGCCGAAACATTATTGAGTTATCAAGTCAAGATAAAAATCTATTTAGAAATTAATCTAAATTATTTTTATCCCCGACCGTAGCTCGGGAACCACACAGTGAACGCGATTCAAATTTATTTTTATTGTTGTAGTTAAATCCTCGACCTATTAGTACCGGTCAGCTACAAGGCTTGCGCCTCTTCCACTTCCGGCCTATCAACCCAATAGTCTCTTGGGGGTCTTACCTGGTAAACCAGTGGGAAACCTAATCTTGAAGCGAGCTTCCCGCTTAGATGCTTTCAGCGGTTATCCCTTCCGAACGTTGCTAATCGGCCGTGCTTCTGGCGAAACAACCGACACACAAGAGGTTCGTCCGTCCCGGTCCTCTCGTACTAGGGACAGCCCTTCTCAAGTTTCCTTCGCGCACGGAAGATAGGGACCGAACTGTCTCACGACGTTCTGAACCCAGCTCGCGTGCCTCTTTAATGGGCGAACAGCCCAACCCTTGGGACCTACTCCAGCCCCAGGATGAGACGAGCCGACATCGAGGTGCCAAACCTTGCCGTCGATATGGACTCTTGGGCAAGATCAGCCTGTTATCCCCGGGGTACCTTTTATCCGTTGAGCGACGGCGCTTCCACAAGCCACCGCCGGATCACTAGTTCCTGCTTTCGCACCTGCTTGACATGTCTGTCTCACAGTTAAGCTCCCTTGTGCACTTACACTCGACACCTGATTACCAACCAGGTTGAGGGAACCTTTGAGCGCCTCCGTTACTTTTTGGGAGGCAACCGCCCCAGTTAAACTACCCACCAGACACTGTCCCTGACCCAGATAATGGGCCGAGGTTAGAAACTCAAAACATTCAGAGTGGTATTTCATTTGTTGACTCCACGACACTGGCGTGCCGCTTCAAAGTCTCCCACCTATGCTACACAGAACGTTCCGAGTACCAATATCAAGATATAGTAAAGGTCCCGGGGTCTTTCCGTCTTTCCGCGCGTAACGAGCATCTTTACTCGTAATGCAATTTCGCCGAGTTCATGGTGGAGACAGCGCTCAAGTCGTTACGCCATTCGTGCAGGTCGGAACTTACCCGACAAGGAATTTCGCTACCTTAGGATGGTTATAGTTACCACCGCCGTTTACTGGGGCTTAAGTTCTCGGCTTCGCTCCGAAGAGCTAACCAGTCCCCTTGACCTTCCAGCACCGGGCAGGCGTCAGTCCGTATACATCGTTTTGCAACTTCGCACGGACCTGTGTTTTTGGTAAACAGTCGCTTGAGCCTATTCTCTGCGTCTAACTTATGCTTCGAAGGTAAACCTCTACACAAAAATTAGCCCCCCTTCTCCCGAAGTTACGGGGGTATTTTGCCGAGTTCCTTCACCACGATTCTCTCGATCACCTTGGTATTCTCTACCTGACCACCTGAGTCGGTTTCGGGTACGGGCCACGATAAACCTCGCTAGAAGATTTTCTTGGCAGCATAGGATCATCCACTTCGCCTTACGGCTCGGCATTAAGTCTCAGAGATTGTTCTGCGGATTTTCCTACAGAACCTCCTACACTCTTACCCCAGGTCAACCATCGCCTGGGTTGGATTACCTTCCTGCGTCTCTCCATTGCTTGACTACTAACAACTTGGGTCGTGCGCTCCATCAGCTATTGCTAGCCAACTTCAAACACTTAGCATTATTGATTCGTCATGGACGGTTTATTGCGGGTACTGGAATATCAACCAGTTGTCCATCGACTACGCCTGTCGGCCTCGCCTTAGGACCCGACTTACCCTGAGCGGATTAGCCTGGCTCAGGAACCCTTGGTCATTCGGTGGACGGGTTTCTCACCCGTCTTTCGCTACTCATGTCTACATTCTCACTTGTGTAACTTCCACGGCTGGATTCCTCCGCCGCTTCACTAGTTACACAACGCTCTCCTACCCATCCACACTCCTGGATCTTTCTGGCGAACCATAAGACCGGGATAGTGTGTGAATGACAGAACTTCGGTGCTGTGCTTGAGCCCCGTTACATTGTCGGCGCGAAATCACTTGACCAGTGAGCTATTACGCACTCTTTTAAGGGTGGCTGCTTCTAAGCCAACCTCCTGGTTGTCTATGCGACTTCACATCCTTTTCCACTTAGCACAGGCTTTGGGACCTTAGTTGCTGTTCTGGGTTGTTTCCCTCTCGACAATGAAGCTTATCCCCCACTGTCTCACTGCCACGTTCTCACTTACTGGCATTCGGAGTTTGGCTGACGTTGGTAATCTTGTAGGACCCCTCGGCCATCCAGTGCTCTACCTCCAGTAAGAAACACGTGACGCTGCACCTAAATGCATTTCGGAGAGAACCAGCTATCACGAAGTTTGATTGGTCTTTCACCCCTAGCCACAACTCATCCCCTAAATTTTCAACTTTAGTGGGTTCGGTCCTCCACGCGGTCTTACCCGCGCTTCAACCTGGTCATGGCGAGATCACCTCGCTTCGGGTTTAGATGATGCAACTTATTCGCCCTATTCAGACTCGCTTTCGCTACGGCTTCCCCTCGACGGGTTAACCTTGCTACATCACACTAACTCGTAGACTCATTCTTCAAAAGGCACGCTGTCACTGCACAAGGCAGCTCCAACGGTTTGTATGCAAACGGTTTCAGATTCTATTTCACTCCCCTTGCGGGGTTCTTTTCACCTTTCCCTCACGGTACTTGTTCACTATCGGTCACCAGAGAGTATTTAGGCTTAGCGGGTGGTCCCGCCAGATTCATACCGGATTACACGAGTCCGGTATTACTTGGGATACTAAAAACAAGATAATGAAATTTCGACTACAGGGGTCTCACCTTCTGTGCCGGGCTTTCCCACGCCCTTCATCTACTTCATTATTTTCTGACTTGTTGAATTAACGGCAGTTAACTCCATTTAGTCCCACGACACCGATCATGCAACGCCTGCCGGCTTGGCACATGATTGGTTTAGCCTGCCCCGCTTTCGCTCGCCACTACTAACGGAATCACGGTTGTTTTCTCTTCCTGAGGGTACTGAGATGTTTCACTTCCCCTCGTTACCATCTTCTGTCCTATTTATTCAGACAGAGATAACTGGACATTACTCCAGCTAGGTTTCCCCATTCGGTAATCCTCGGATCGAAGCCTGGTTGGCGGCTCCCCGAGGCTTTTCGCAGCCTCCTACGACCTTCATCGGCTTCTGGTGCCTAGGCATCCGCCATTTGCACTTATTAATTTGTTTCTACATTTATTACAAAGATGCTCGCGTTCACTGTGTAGTTCTCAAGGTACGGGCGAAGTTAATTAACATTGATGAGTTATTTTTATATTTAATTTCTTAAAGTAATAAAAACATTTTCATCTATTAACTAACTCAGAGGGTTCATACCCTCAGAGCCCAACAACGTGCAAGATTTTCAACAAACTTAAATTTAAAATAAATTTTAAATGATTATTTGTGGGGAAATTAAAGTCAATGCTCCACTTATCTAAAGAAAGCTCCTTAGAAAGGAGGTGATCCAGCCGCACCTTCCGGTACGCCTACCTTGTTACGACTTCGTCCCAATCACCGATCCCACCTTAGGCAGCTCCCCCCTTGCGGTTGGGCCACTGACTTTGGGTGTTACCGACTTTCGTGACGTGACGGGCGGTGTGTACAAGCCCCGGGAACGTATTCACCGTAGCGTTGCTGATCTACGATTACTAGCAACTCCAACTTCATGAGGTCGAGTTGCAGACCTCAATCCGAACTGAGACCGGCTTTTTGGGATTCGCTCCACCTTACGGTATTGCAGCCCTCTGTACCGGCCATTGTAGCATGCGTGCAGCCCAAGACATAAGGGGCATGATGATTTGACGTCATCCCCACCTTCCTCCGAGTTAACCCCGGCAGTCTCCTGTGAGTCCCCAACTAAATGCTGGCAACACAGAACGAGGGTTGCGCTCGTTGCGGGACTTAACCCAACATCTCACGACACGAGCTGACGACAACCATGCACCACCTGTATACAGACCTTGCGGCTATGACATCTCTGCCATATTCCTGTACATGTCAAGCCTTGGTAAGGTTCTTCGCGTTGCGTCGAATTAAGCCGCATGCTCCGCTGCTTGTGCGGGGCCCCGTCAATTCCTTTGAGTTTTAATCTTGCGATCGTACTCCCCAGGCGGGGCACTTAATGCGTTAGCTGCGTCGCAGAAACCGTGGAAGGTTCCCACAACTAGTGCCCACCGTTTACGGTCTGGACTACCAGGGTATCTAATCCTGTTCGCTCCCCAGACTTTCGCTCCTCAGTGTCAGTATTGGCCCAGAGACCTGCCTTCGCCGTTGGTGTTCCTCCTGATATCTGCGCATTCCACCGCTACACCAGGAATTCCAGTCTCCCCTACCAAACTCTAGTTTGCTCGTATCGAATGCAGGCCTGAGGTTGAGCCTCAGGTTTTCACATCCGACGTGGCAAACGACCTACGAGCTCTTTACGCCCAATAATTCCGGACAACGCTTGCACCCTATGTATTACCGCGGCTGCTGGCACATAGTTAGCCGGTGCTTCTTTTGTAGGTACCGTCACTTTCGCTTCTTCCCTACTGAAAGCGGTTTACAACCCGAAGGCCTTCATCCCGCACGCGGCGTCGCTGGGTCAGAGTTTCCTCCATTGCCCAATATTCCCCACTGCTGCCTCCCGTAGGAGTCTGGGCCGTGTCTCAGTCCCAGTGTGGCCGGTCGCCCTCTCAGGCCGGCTACCCGTCGTTGCCTTGGTGAGCCATTACCTCACCAACTAGCTGATAGGCCGCGAAGTCATCCTCCACCGAAATTCTTTAAAAACTCAGTGATGCCACTTATGTTTCAATATTCGGTATTAGCACCGGTTTCCCGGTGTTATTCCAAAGTGGAGGGCAGATTCTTCACGTGTTCCTCACCCGTTCGCCGCTAATCCATTTCCGAAGAAACTTCATCGCTCGACTTGCATGTGTTAAGCACGCCGCCAGCGTTCGTCCTGAGCCAGGATCAAACTCTCCATAGAAAATTTGATCTGACAAAAAGACAAACATGGCTATCTAATTAATAAATATATTAATCAGAGTTCGCTTATGTTTATAGTCTTTATCAATTGTTTTTTGTTTTGTACTTAAAGCAAATTTATTTATTAATTAAAATAAATAAACTAGTTAATTAAGTTTCAAAGGTATTTATAAAACAAAACTGATGCTATTAAAATTAATAAATTAAAATTAACAACGTCAATTAATGCCTTCGATTTCTAATTGAAATCTTTGGCATTGACTTTCTTGCACGTTGTTGAGTTCTCAAGGTACGACTGCTCACTGGTGGTGAAATTTCTTTCACTTCGCAGGGCAACCCATTTTTTTAGCCTGCAGGCATGCCTACAAACCTTCAAAATCGGGGTTTTCCATACACGGCCTTTTGATAAGAGTCCGTCTCGTATGGGGAGGAGAAATATAGCCTCAGCCAGATGAGGGGGTCAAATCACGAAATGCCCAAAAATGAGTGTTTTTAGCCCACTATTTCAACCGCTGCTAGATCCCGTTTGCCCTTACGCAGGAGCAGGTACTTGCCCTGCAAAAGGTCTGATTTTGTGGGGGTGAAATCCTCATTTTCCACTCGTTTGTTGTTCAAATACGCTCCACCCTCCTTCAAAATCCGCCTAGCAGCAGACTTGGAATCCACCACCCCCGTGGCTACCAGCAATTCAATCCAGGAGGGAAAAGGGTCTCCCTTCTTTACCGTGGTTCTTGGCAACTGCCCTAAGGCTGCATCCAAGGTAGGCAAATCCAATTCTGAGATCTCACCCTGTCCAAACAAAGCTTTCGCAGCCTCCTCAACTTTTTGAGTCATCCCAGCGCCATGTATCAAACTGGTCATCTCCCTGGCTAACTCTCGGTGGGCTTGTCTAGCCCCAGGATCGACTTTGACACTCTCAATTAACTGCTCAATTTCAACTCTGCTCTTCATGGAAAATACCTTAAGTAGCTTTGGCAAATCAGCATCCTCGCTATTGAGCCAGAATTGGAAGAACTCATAGGCGGAGGTCATCTGATCATCAAGCCAAATTGCACCAGATGCAGTTTTACCAAATTTTGATCCATCAGATTTTGTTAGTAACGGCACAGTTAAAGCATGGGCTGCGCCGCCTTCAACCTTTCGGATCAGATCCAGGCCGGCCACGATATTTCCCCATTGATCAGAGCCACCAATTTGCAGTTTGCAATTATGCCGGCGATAAAGTTCCAAATAATCAAAGGATTGCAAAACTTGGTAGGAAAACTCGGTGTAAGAGATGCCCACAGAGGCTAGGCGATTTGCGACTGAATCCTTGGCCAACATTTGATTTACTGAAAAATGTTTTCCGATATCACGTAAAAACTCCAATGCCGAAACTGGCTTAGTCCAATCAAGGTTATTGACTAGTTTGGCAGCCGCTTTCTTATCCTTGAAATCTAAAACTTTTTCCACCTGTTTTTTGATCTTAGCGACCCACTCAGAAACAGTTTTTTCTTCATTCAATATCCGCTCATCATTTTTACCACTAGGGTCGCCTACCAATCCAGTGGCACCGCCTACCAAGGCAATTGGATTATGGCCCGCTAATTGGAATCTTCGCAAAACCAAAAAAACTACCAAATTTCCAAGATGCATACTGGGCGCCGTGGGATCAATCCCAAGATAAAGGGTGGTTGGTTTACTCAACAGCTGATCAAGCTCCTTGCGTTCAGTTGATTGCGCAATTAACCCGCGCCATTCAAGGTCTGCTAAAAGCGAGTTCTCCATGGTCAGATCATGCCCGATAAAGGCTTGCGACGCCTTGAAATTTCACTTTCGATTCGGGTGATCTCAGATTTTAACTGAATAAGTGCTGCGCTTACTGAGTTTTTCGAGGTGGCCATCGGTGACCTTCGGCTATCTACTGCACCTTTCACATCTAAGAGCTCTTTCACCTCATCGGTGAGGGATGGATGAATTGAAAGTAATTGCGCTGTTGTTAACTGCTGCAAGGTGATGCCATTTTTCTCACAGAATTTTACACACTCTCCCGCAACCTCATGGGCAGTGGCAAATGGGATCTGCTTTTTCGCCAAAAAATCTGCAATCTCAGTAGCTAATGAAAAACCATCAGCAGCAGTTTTAGATATTTTCGCTGGCAAAAAATTCGCAGTTGCGACCATGCCAGATACCGCAGGTAAAAGTAGTAACAATTGATCCACAGAATCAAATACTGGTTCCTTGTCCTCTTGCAGATCTCGGTTGTAAGCGAAGGGCATGGCTTTTAAAACCACAAGTAGGCTAGTGAGGTTTCCAATGAATCTGCCAGATTTACCTCTAGCTAACTCTGCTACATCAGCATTTTTCTTTTGCGGCATTATCGAAGAGCCAGTTGTATATGCATCATCAATTTCCAGCCAACCAAACTCAGTAGAGCTCCATAGAATGAACTCCTCGCCAACTTTAGAAAGATGAACACCGATCATCGCCATTATAAATAACGCCTCTGCTGCAAAATCACGATCACTGACGGCATCAATACTGTTTGGCATAACTCCTGCAAAACCTAACTCACTTGCAATCTTCTCTGGTTTTGGTACCAATGAGGAACCAGCAAGTGCTCCTGCGCCAAAAGGTGAGAAATTATTTCTATCCAACCAATCAAATATTCGATCCACATCTCGCAACAGGCCATGAGAGTGCTTGCTCAACTCTTGTGCGAAGGTTATTGGCTGGGCATGTTGGGTATGAGTGAAACCAGAAGCGATCAAATCCAAATGCTTTTCTGCTTGAGCGTTAAAGGCTTGAACCAGCGAAGTAATCTGCGCTGCAATCTCAAGTAGGTGATCAACTAAATAGAGTTTGAAATCAGTTATTACCAAATCGTTTCTAGATCGGCCAGCCCTAATTGCGCCTCCAACTGGGCCGCATTTTTCAATTAAGCCCCGTTCAATTGCGCTGTGCACATCCTCATCGGCTTTGGTATAGGTGAACTTGCCAGAACCTATCTCAGTTGCCAATTGGAGCAGGGCTTTTTCAATCTTTCCACCCTCCTCTTTACTCACTACCGATTGGGCAAGCAAACTTTTTAGATGAACTAGATTCACCTCAATCTCATATGGCGCAAGACGCCAGTCAAAATGGACACTTCTGGACAAAGCTGCCACTGATTCTGCTGGTCCGCTGCTAAATCTTCCACCCCAAAGTGTCATTTATTTGCTCCTAATAACTTGTTGATTTCACGGACCAGGGATGCTCCCCCTGTTGCTGATTTAGCAACCACTAAAACCGTGTCATCACCTGCAATCGTCCCAATGGCTGAATGCAGTTTTCCAGATTTCATGGCGCGATCAAGATTGCCAGCAATAAGCTGGGCAGCACCTGGTGGAGTTTTTACTACTGCAAGATTGCCACTTGAATCCAATGATGAAATTAACTCCGACATCCCCTTACTTTTGACACTTTGCGGGGATGATACAAATTGATATCGAAAAATGCCGTTGTTGTCTTTACCACGTACTGCGCCCAACTCTTCTAAATCACGACTAGCAGTTGCTTGTGTCATCGTATAACCATGCTTAGAAAGCTCTCTTACTAGATCACTTTGTGAATGTATCAACTCATCATCAACTAGTTTGATGATTAACGCTCTTCGAGCTGTAGCAGATTGCATATTTACTTTTGCCATTACGCACTCACCAAGGTTCCGCCCTGATCATCTAAAGCATCCAACACTGCAGCAAGATCAGTACCATTCGTTATCCTGACCGCAAAAGCTCCCGAATCAATTGCATTAATTGCCGCTGCAACCTTTGGAATCATTCCTTCGGAAAAAGATGGCGCTATTTGTTTTAATTCATCAATAGTTATCTCATCAATAAGTGAGGTTTCATCTGGCCAGTTACGATAAATACCATCTACATCAGTTAGAAAAATTACGCAGTCAGCTCTTAAAGCACCACCAATAGCGCCGGCAACTAAATCTGCGTTAATGTTGAATCCCACGCCATCAGCATCAGTTGCCACTGGAGAAATCACCGGCAAGTACCCCTCAGTGATCAAACTCTCTAAGATCATTGGATTAACCTCAGCTACCTGCCCAACAAAACCAATATCAACCTGCTTACCATCAACAACTGGCTTGAATTTTTCCGCTCTAATTAGCCCGCCATCGGCGGCTGATAAACCCACTGCATTAACCTCGCTACCAATCAAGTAATTAACTATTGATCGTAATACAGTGCCGCTTAATACTGACTGAACTACCTCAAAAACCTGTGAATCTGTAACACGATAACCAGCAATTTTTTCACTAACCAGATTTTTTTCTTCAAGCGCTTTATCTATCTGTGGTCCGCCACCGTGAACTAAAACGATTTGTTCACCATCTAGAAAGGCATCAGCAATTGCTTCTAAAACAGGATCGTTGGAATCCACATTTGGCAACGCATTCCCACCATATTTGATTACGATCATCTAACACCTACTGCGTGTAGTCCTAGATCCTCTGGGAAATCACACATCAAATTCGCGTTTTGAATTGCTTGACCAGCAGCACCTTTACCAAGATTATCAATGGCGGTTGAAATCACTATTCGATTAACATGGGTATCAACAGCAATTTGTATTTGCACGTTATTACTGCCTAAGACTGCACTAGTCATTGGCATCTGATTCGCTGGCAATAGTGAAACGAATTTACTCTTCAAATAAAAATGAGAGTATTTACTACGTAAACTATCCAGATTGCTCTCGGTTGTTATCTTTGCGGTAACTGTTGCCAGTATGCCTCTTGGCATAGGCGCAAGAATCGGTGTAAATGAGATTTTTACCGCTGACTTTGCGAACTCACTGAGAATCTGTTCGATCTCAGGTGTGTGTTGGTGCACTCCACCAAACTTATAGGAGGTGAGATTATTCATAACTTCACTACCTAACAGGTTTACCTTTGCACTGCGTCCTGCGCCGGTCGTGCCTGAAGCAGCTACCACCACAATGTCGGAGGTATCTATATCAGCTAATACTGGAGCAATAGAAAGTGCAATAGCGGTTGCATAACAACCCGGGTTTGCTACCTTGGTTGCAATGGCAATTTCTTTGTGATTAACCAGTTCTGGTAAACCATAGAGCCAACTTCCAGCATGAACTCCCCCATAATATTTCTCCCAATCTTTCACATTTGAAAGTCTAAAATCTGCGCCCAAGTCAACAATCTTTACCCGCGCATCTATTTGCGAGATTAATTTTGCAGATTCTCCATGCGGAAGTGCTATAAAAACTAGATCACAAGAATTTATTTCAGTTGTATTGGTTTGTGAGAATTTCTGGCCAGAAAAAGCGGTAAGTTGTGGATGAAGCGACGTAATTAATTCACCTGCATTATTACCTGCTGCTATGTAGTTAAGATTGAATTTTGGATGTCCAGAGAGCAATCTTAAAAGCTCACCACCGGTGTAGCCACTGGCGCCAATTACTCCCACTTTCATGGAACGATCATAACGCATAACAGTATATTTATGCAAATGTTTGCATAATTATACATTAAGAACGCAATACCGCCCCACAGGACCTAGCTGCCGCAGCTACTGCAGCATCCCGATAGCCAGCTACTTCATCAGCTGTGAGGGTGCGATCTGATGCCCGAAAGGAAAGCGTGAAAGCTAATGAAACTTTACCCTCACCAATTTGATCGTATCTATCAAACAATAAAATTGACTCCAGTAGGTTGCCCGCACCGGAACGCAATGCTTTTTCAACTTCAGCCGCTGCAACATCCTTATTCACTATTAACGCAATATCTTGCACAGTTGCGGGTTGGTTCCAAATTGATGGTGCTTTTGTGGTTTGAGCACTTGGAAGTTCACTTAAGATCACTGCAAAAGCACAGGTGCGCTCCGGAAGATCAAGTGATGAGATCACCCTCGGATGCAATTCACCCGCATGCGCAATTGGCTTTCCGCCAACTCTTATCTCTGCACACCTACCTGGATGCCAAGGTGCTAGCGAACTACTGACAACTTCAAAATCATTACCGGTAGATTCAACAATTTCGATTGCTTTCGCGATCGCATCGCTCCAAAAGAATTTAACTCCTTTGCCCTGCCAATTAGATAGGAGTGCCTCACCCGCAACTACTGCGCCGATAAAGAGCATCTGCTTTGGGACCCCTGAATAAATAGCGTCAATACTCTTGGCAGAAGGCCTTCTACTTGTTTCTGGCATTACTGCTCTATTTAATGTGGAGGTATTTCTAAAGACAGATCCAATTTCAAAGATTGCAAGATCTTTCACACCTCTACTCACATTTCGCTCCAAGGTAGTGAGTAACCCGGGTAGTAAATGAGTACGCAGCAATGGTGTCTCGGCAGAGATAGGGTTTGCAATCTTGAATGACTTTGCTCGATCTCCTGTGAAGCCCAGTAAATCAACCAACTCCTGAGATACAAATGGATAGTTAATAACCTCTGAAAAACCTTGATTGGCCAACATTTGTGCAACTTGGCGCTTACGTTGTTGCATTTTATTCAGAGCGCCACCAGTTTTGCCTATTGGCAATCTAGATGCAATAAGTTGATAACCATTTAATCTAGCAATCTCTTCCGCAAAATCTGCCATGCTATTTAAATCTGGACGCCAAGTTGGGATTTCAATTGCAATCAAGTCACCGCTGCCACTTACCTTGCAACCAATCGATGTCAGAGAATCTTTAACTTGCTTTATCGAGTATGAGTAACCAATGAATTTAGATACTTTTGCAATGCTAACTTTTAATTTACGTTTCTTGATCGGCGCACCACCGATTGAGCTGCCCACATACTTTGCCTCTGCAAGATCGACTAGCAAATTGACCGCTCTAGCTGAAGCGATTTCAGCCATCATTGGATCAGTGTTTCGTTCGATTCTGCGTGATGCCTCACTAGAAAGTTTGTGTGAGCGAGAGTTTCTCGCAACGCTAATCGGATCAAAATGGGCTGCTTCAAGTGCAATTCTATTTGTTGTAGATGACACCTCTGAAGCTAGGCCTCCCATAGTGCCCGCCAATGCGAGTGGTGCTTTGCTATCACATATCAATAAATTATCTGAATCTAAATCACGATCTACTTTGTCTAATGTGGTCAATCTTTTGAATTTACCTGCCCGCACAACACGTAAACCACCAACCACCATGTCTGCATCAAAGGCATGCAGTGGTTGGCCTAACTCCAACATTACATAATTAGTTATATCAACAGCCAATGAAATTGACCGCATACCGCATTTTTCTATCCGTCGTTGCATCCATATCGGTGTTGGTTTTTTCATATTTACATTTTCAATGGTTCGAATGCATATTTGATCCGCACCAGTTTTATCTTCAATCTTTACCGAGACCGCTTTGCTGGTTTTAACCGGTTTGAATTGCTTGGAAATTTTGAGGTCGGCTGGATCCACGAACTTACACTTTAAGGAACCGGCCAATTCTCTGGCCAGACCTCGTACCGACATTGCATATCCTCGATCTGGATTGATTGCGATATCAAAAACAACATCTGATATATCAAGTAGCTTGATCGCATCATTTCCGATTTCTCCTTGAGGCAACACAATAATGCCAGCATGTTCATCGCTGATACCCAATTCTTTGGCAGAACAAATCATGCCATCACTTAATCTGCCATAGGTTTGTCGAGCAGAAATCGCAAAATTTCCAGGTAATACAGCGCCGGGAAGTGCCACCACAACTAGATCATTTACTTTGAAGTTTCTTGCTCCGCAAATGACATACCTGATTTGTTTATCGCCAAGATCAAGGCCCACATAACGAATAGGTTTCCTATTTTCTGGAAGCTCCTCAATTGATTTTACCTTGCCAACTAAAATCGGCCCCTTCAAATTTTGACCTTGCCGATCGATAGCCTCAACTTCAAATCCAACATTGACAAAGGCCTGGGCAATTTGATCGGTAGTAATTTTTGGCGGTAATTTCACATATTCGCTCAACCAACTTAATGGGACTTTCATTTATTACCAACTCCGAAACTTTGTGTGAATCGAACATCACCCTCAACGATGTCATGCATATCATTGATGCCATGTTTGACCATAAGGGTTCTTTCTAATCCCATTCCAAATGCAAAACCCGAGAATTTTTTAGTATCAATTCCACAACCTATTAGAACCTTCTCATTCACCATTCCGCATCCGCCCCATTCAATCCAACGGCCGTTGAAAAACACATCTACCTCAGCGGATGGCTCAGTGAACGGAAAAAAAGATGGGCGTAATCTTGTTTTAACATTCTCACCAAAAATAGATTTAGCAAAAAAGTCCAAGGTGCCCTTTAAATCTGCCATGGTTATATTTTCATCAACAACTAAACCCTCCACCTGGTGAAAAACTGGCGTGTGGGTAGCATCTAACTCATCCGAGCGGTACGTCTTCCCTGGACAAATTACATATATGGGGGGTTTTTCATCAAGCATAGTTCTAATTTGCACCGGAGATGTGTGGGTGCGTAAAACCAGATTTGCATCTAACGGTTCAACGAAAAAAGTATCCTGCATTGTTCGAGCTGGATGGTCGGCTGGAATATTTAGAGCGTCAAAATTAAGCCATGCAGACTCCAGCTCGGGTCCTTCAGCCACCTTGTATCCAAGGCCGATGAACAAATCATTTATTTCATTGGTCAAAATTGTTAAAGGATGAAGTCCACCTTTTAATGTTCTGCGGCCAGGTAGAGTTACATCTACTCTCTCGGTTAATAAGACTTCTGTATCACGAACTTCAGACAATTCAACACTTTTCTTTTCAAAGGCTTGATTGATTTGGGCTCGAGCCGATCCGATCAATTTTCCAAACTCTGCTCGCTGGGATTGATCAATTGACGCCAATAGTTGATTTGCCTTCGCAAGTGGTGATTTATCTCCAACAAAATCTATCTTTATTTGCTTCATCGCATCTAAATTGACCGCTGAAGCAATTGCACTAAGCGCAGAAGCTAAATCACGATTTATTTGGGCTTGATCTAAAGACATAATGCGCTAAGTCTATTAGTAGAGCCCCACGGAATGTAGGACAATTGCCGCAGCACTTGCCACATTTAATGATTCTGCAAAGCCTTTCATCGGGATAGCAACCTTAACTAGTTCAGATGGCAGGGTGGGTAAACCTCTAGCTTCATTTCCGAAAAGCCAACCCGATGGTTGTTTTGAAACCCTACTAACAAATGAGCTGTTGAAATTTTCTTCTCCTTCACCCGTTAATGCATAAAGTGGCAGGTTATTCACCCCTGCTTGGTTAATGAACTCATCAATGTTGACATCTGTTACTACCGGTATGTGCCACAACGAACCTACTGTTGACCGTACAGTTTTAGGGTTAAAAATGTCGACACTGTCAGATGAGAAGACAACTGCATCAAAACCACAAGCATCAGCGGTTCTAATAACTGTCCCGGCATTACCTGGATCTTGAATCTGCCAAAAATAAGCAATCTTATTGGGCTTACTCGCCCATAAATCCGATAACTTCAAAGATTTTGAGGAACACAATGCAATTATTCCCTGTGGAGATTCTGAATCTGCCATTGCAGTCATTACTTGATCTGAAACCATTATCAGTTCATATTTCTCTAAGTTCGCAGATGATATTTCTTGCTGCAATTTTAATAATCCAGACTCAGTAACATAAACATGCTTCACTGCAAGTCCGGCAATTAATTTAGAGGTTAATGCCTCACGAACTGTTTGTATTCCTTCGGCAATGAACGCGCTTTCTGTTTCACGATTTTTTTTGCCCCTGGGACCAGTAAGAGCCTTAACTCGCTCAATGTGAGGCGAATTAAGGCTCGTAATGTTTTCCATCGATAACTACTCGGTTAAAGAAGTTTTAAGCTGTTACAACATTTTTGCGGGCAATCTCAACTAATTTTGAGAATGCTACCGGGTCATTTGTTGCCAATTCAGATAGCACTCTGCGATCCACTTCAATGCCAGCAATCTTTAAACCTTGAATTAAACGGTTGTAAGTCATGCCGTTTGCCCGGGCAGCTGCATTGATTCTTTGAATCCAAAGTCGACGGAAGTCACCTTTTTTATCCTTACGATCGTTGAACGCATAAACAAGTGAGTGAGTAACCTGTTCTTTTGCCTTTGAAAATAGACGTGAACGTTGACCGCGATAACCTGCAGCTCGTTCTAGAGTTGTACGGCGCTTCTTCGCCGCATGTACACCACGTTTTACTCTTGCCATTATCTTCTCCTTTACTTCAAACCGAGCATGCGCTTGGCGGCAAATGCATTTGGCGCTTTAGCTGCCACATCACCAGTTAGGCGACGGGTTAATCTTGAAGATTTTCGTTCAAGCAGGTGGCGTTTGCCAGCACGCTCGTGCATGATCTTTCCTGATCCAGTAACGCGAAAGCGCTTCTTCGCTCCACTATGTGTCTTCATCTTTGGCATTTACTTACCTCCTGTTGATTTTGCTGCTAAATCCATTTTTTCTTTCACTGGTGCTTTTGGTGCTGCCTTTTTAGTAGCACCTGTTTTCTTAGCTGGCCCTAGTACCATTGTCATATTGCGGCCTTCTTGTTTTGCCGCAAACTCCACAATCGATACTTCAGAAAGCTCCTCAGCGATCTTTTGTAGTAATCGATATCCCATCTCTGGTCTGGATTGCTCCCGACCACGAAACTGAATTGTTACCTTCACTTTATCCCCACCTGCCAAAAATCGTTCTATATGGTTACGTTTTGTTTCGTAATCATGTGGTTCGATACTTGGTCGAAGTCGCATCTCTTTCACAACAATATGTGTCTGATTCTGCCTAGCTTCCCGAGCCTTCTGCGCAATTTCGTATTTGTATTTACCAAAATCCATAATTTTGCAGACCGGAGGATTTGCGTCCGGTGAAATCTCAACTAGATCTAAACCGATCTCTTCTGAGAGTTTAAGCGCTTTATCTATTGCAGTTACGCCTAACTGTTCACCGTCATAGCCAATCAACCGAACTTCAGGAACGCGAATTCGATCATTGATACGTGGTTCTGTGCTGATAAGTTCTCCTTGCTGCTTCGCTAGATTTATAATTGACTACACAAGCGAAAACAGCCGCACTTCTTATCGAAGCAACCAGTTCGCCGAAGCGAAGTAGGTGGGAGCGTATGCATCCACTTGATGGGCAAATCATACATAAAGAGAATCAATGGCGGAAATTGAGCGTGGTGAATCAAACAAAATGTAAAAAATGGCAGAAATCTATCCATACCTACGGGTAATTTTTCCTTGTAGTTCTATTCTTTTTGGTTAACACCCACCCCCTTTGGGCAGCAAAGAGACCTGCCTCAAAATGAGTCAGGTTCAACTATCAAGGAGAAATAATGCTTAGTTGGAAACTGCATGGAGATGGAAAACAGATACAACCTGGAGAGGTTGTATCGATTGATGAACGCCTATCTTGGCCACGTACCTTGGGCATGGGCCTTCAACACATTGTTGCAATGTTTGGTGCCACATTTTTAGTGCCAATCATTACTGGGTTTTCACCGACCACAACTCTCTTTTTCTCAGGTATCGGAACAATTCTTTTCATAATAATTACGCAAAATAAACTTCCGAGTTATTTGGGTTCCTCATTCGCCTTCTTAGCACCAGTTGCCGCAGCAAAAACCTCGGGTGGAATACCTGCCGCATTAGGCGGAATTGTTGCTGCAGGCGTTTTGCTAGCAGTCGTTGGTTTTATTGCCAAAGCGGCAGGAACTGCCTGGATAGATTCACTACTTCCACCAGTGGTTACCGGAACGATTGTTATGGTGATTGGGTTGAACTTAGCTGGTGCAGCAAAGAATGACTTTATGCAAGGGCAAAGAGTTGGTTTGATCACGCTCCTAGCAATCGGATTAATTTCCGCTTTCTTCCGCGGATTTCTCGGTCGAATTAGCATCTTTGCAGGTTTAGTAATTGGATATGCAGTCGCTGCATTGATGGGTGATGTGGATTTCACCGGTGTGGAAGCTGCAAGTTGGGTTGCCATGCCTTCATTTACATCTCCAACCTTTGACAGCAGCGCAATGTTACTTTTCTTGCCAGTTGTACTAGTTCTAATTGCCGAAAATGTTGGGCACGTAAAAGCGGTTGCCGCAATGACAGGGAAGAATCTTGATGACCAGATTGGCAACGCATTAATTGCAGATGGAGCAGCCACAACCCTGGCTGGTCTAGGTGGCGGTTCCGGAACAACTACATACGCTGAAAACATTGGCGTCATGGCGGCAAGTCGGGTGTACTCCACACTTGCTTACATCTTTGCTGGTGTTGGTGCAATTCTTTTGGCGCTATCTCCAAAATTCGGAGCAGTTCTATCTGCAACTCCTGCCGGGGTTAAGGGTGGAGTGACTGTTGCCTTGTTTGGGATGATCGGTGTATTGGGTGCAAGAATTTGGATAGATGGCAGAGTCAATTTTGCCAATCCAATAAATCTATACATTGCGGCCTCTTGTTTAATCATCGGTATCTCCGATATGTCCTGGACTCGGGGTGATTACACATTTAGTGGAATCATCAATGCAACTGTACTTGCGGTATTTGGATATCAGATCCTTAACCGGATCGCCAAAGCAAGAGGTACTGGCAACTAGAAAAGTACTTTTCAATGAGGTGGCTCACAAAAGGTGGACCACCTCATTGTGTTTACTCGCTAAATTACAAGATTAAACATAGGCTTATTGCGTGAGAAAAAAACAAGAAGCAACGCAATCGATTACCACCGCGCAATCTGGGCTTTCGCTGGATCAAGCTGCCAGGCAGCGCAGGTATTTCATTTCGATGATGATTAGAACAGTGTGTTTTATTCTTACAGTTTTACTGCCAAGTCCATACCGTTGGATTGCCTTAGCTGGAGCACTCACGCTGCCTTATATTGCAGTTATTGCTGCCAATGCGGGACGAGAGACTATTAAGAAAGATGCAATCTTCTCACCTAAACGTAAAGGCTTAAATTAGATCTGCCTCAAGGTTCTGCTTTTCATATAAATCAAAATATAGACCTCTAGCAGCTACTAATTCTTGGTGAGTACCTCTCTCCACGATGCGACCCTGATCAACCACGATTATTTGATCTGCATGCAAAATAGTTGATAGTCGATGGGCAATCACAATGCTGGTACGACCAACCAACGCCTCTTTCAAAGCAGACTGTACTAGCGCCTCATTTTCAGAATCTAAATGAGCAGTTGCTTCATCAAGTATTACCAAGCTAGGTTGCTTCAAAAGTAATCTTGCAATTGCCAATCTTTGTTTCTCACCACCAGATAATCGATGGCCTCGTTCACCAACCACTGTTTCCAACCCATTGGGTAGTGATTGAATAAAATCCCAAATTCGTGCAGAGATACAAGCTGACTCAATTTCGCGCAAAGAAGCATTGGGCTTGGCATAAAGCAGATTTACCTTGATTGAATCATGGAACATATGAGAATCTTGAGTGACTACACCAATAGCTGTCCTCAAGGACTTAATAGTGTAATTTCGAATATCTAGGTTATTTATAGAAATCCCACCTGCAGTAACATCATAAAGTCTGGCAATTAAACTACTGATCGTGCTTTTTCCAGCACCAGATGGGCCAACTATTCCAGTGAGGGTGCCTGGGGGAACTTTAAAACTAATTGATTTCAGAACTTCACCACTTGCAATCAATTCAGGCTTAGCAATCATTTCCAATGAAGCCAGTGAAATATCCTCCGCCTTAGGATAAGAAAAAGACACATCTGAAAATATGATCTCTGGTTTATCAGTGATTAGATCCTTGGCATTTGGTGAATCTACAACCATGGGCTTCAGATCTAAAACCTCAAAAACTCTTTCAAATGAGACCAGTGCTGTCATAACATCAACTCTTACATTTGATAAAGCGGTGAGTGGTCCGTATAGCCGAGCGAGCAGCGCAGTTAAAGCTAAAAGTGTGCCAACAGTTAATTGATCACTTATTGCTAATTGGCCACCAATTCCATATGCAATCGCTGTTGCCACGGCGGCGATTGATGTGAGTGATATAAAAAAAATTCTATTAAGTAATGCGATTGATACACCGATATCAGCGACTTTTTTTGCCTTTGCTGAAAACTGTTCCTTCTCTTTTTTCGCATCTCCATAAAGTGATACCAACAACGCGCCTGAAACATTGAATCTTTCTGACATAGTTGATGACATTGATGCATTTATATCAAATGACTCTCTGGTGTATGCCTGTAATTTGCGGCCAACCCATTTTGTTGGCAACAAGAAAACTGGCAAGAGAGTTAATGACACCAAAGTGATCTGCCACGAAAGAGTCAGCATCGCTGCTGCAACTAGAATTAAACTGAGAAGATTGCTAATTACACCTGAAAGTGTGGAGGTAAAGGCTTGCTGTGCGCCAATTACATCTGAGTTTAATCTTGATATAAGAGCTCCAGTTTGAGTTCTAGTAAAAAAAGCAATGGATTGCTTCTGAACATGTTCAAAACTTAATCGCCGAAGGTCATAGATCAAGCTCTCGCCTATACGGGCTGAAAACCAACGACCTATCATGCTAAACAACGCATCTAGAAGTGCAATAACTCCTACTGCAATCGCTAACTCTGTGACAATCTCAGAGTTTTTAGGTATTACTCCATCATCAATTAGTTTGCGCAATAACAGGGGTGTTGCAACGATTAAAAAAGCATCAACAACAACAGTTATTAAAAATAGTGATAGTGATAACTTATACGGCAAAGCAAAAGCTGCTATGCGTTTAAGAGTTCCGGGCTTTAATTTTTGATTCTTTACTGACTGGTCCTGGGTTAAGGACCTAAATGACATCCAAGTTGAATGCATCGACATAAGGTGACCCTAGCGATTTATCGTGGATTTATTAAACGGTGAAGCCGATAGAGCGTAGTTGCTCCCTACCATCGTCGGAGATCTTGTTTGGTCCCCATGGTGGTAGCCAGACCCAATTGATTTTTACATCACTAGTTATATCTGCCAGCACTTGTCTAGTTTGATCCTCAATAACATCTTGTAATGGGCATGCAGCTGAAGTTAAGGTCATATCTAAGGTTGCAATATTGTTTTCATCAAGGCGCATGTCATAAACCAAACCAAGATCAATTACATTAATGCCTAACTCAGGATCAATAACATCCTTCATTGCCTCCGTAAGATCATCAACGCTAGTAGCCATGGTGAAATTCTACTTGATCAATTGAGTAGTCGCATCTTTAAATGCCATCCAGCCCAGCAAGGCACATTTAATCCGCGCCGGAAATTTAGATACCCCTGCAAAAGCCACACCATCTTCCAGTATTACTTCATCACCTTGTGACTGGCCTTTACTTTGCATCAATTCGACAAATGCTCCAAGAATCTTTGTTGCCTCTTCATACCTTTTACCAATTAGAAGATCGCTCATAACTGAGGCACTTGCCATAGAGATCGAACACCCAACACCATCCCAAGATATATCTTTCACAATCCTCCCATCCATAATCAGATTCAATGTGATTTCATCCCCACAACTAGGGTTGTTATGGTGGACTTGAATATCTTTCTGCGCAGATAAACCCTTGTGGTGCGGTGATCGATAATGATCAAGGATTACCTCTTGGTATAGAGAATCTAGCTCCATTACTTACTCACCTTAAAATAATCCTTAATTTTAGAAACTGTATCAAGTAAGACCTTCACCTCATTTTCATCATTGTATAAATGGAATGAGGCTCTGGTAGTACCAACCAAATTTAACCTGCGCATCAAGGGCCAGGCACAGTGATGTCCGGTACGAACTGCAATTCCAAACTGATCCAAATATTGACCCACATCATGGGGGTGGACACCATCAACAGTAAAAGAGACAACTCCCCCACGATCTTTCATATCTACTGGGCCTACTACCTGAACACCTGAAATATTTTGCAAACCTGATATTAATTGTTTTGTTAAATCTTGCTCATGCTGAGCAACCTTATCCATCCCAATTTCACTTATGTAATCAATGGCTGCTGATAAACCAACTGCCTGAGCCATATTTGGCACTCCTGCTTCAAATTTGCGTGGCGCCTTCGCCCAGGTCGCACCCTGCATAGTTACTGAATCAACCATCGAGCCACCAAATAATGAAGGCTCTAATTGATCTAATAATTCAACTTTGCCCCATAAAACTCCAATACCAGTTGGACCCAAAACCTTATGACCAGAGAAAGCTAGGAAATCTACCTCTAATTTCTTCACATCAACCGCAAAATGTGGGGCGGATTGACAGGCATCTAGAACAACCACTGCTCCAACGGCATGGGCAGCTTTAGTTATTTGTGCCAGTGGCACAATAGTTCCTAGGACATTTGATTGGTGAGTTATTGCAACAATTTTGGTTTTCTTATTAATTAATTTGTCGATATCAGATAAATCTAATCTACCCTCATCGGTTATTTTAAACCAGGTTAATTTAGCGCCCACCCTTTTTGCCAATTGCTGCCAAGGGATCAAATTTGCATGATGCTCCATCTCAGAAACCACAATTTCATCCCCAGACTTGAGATGAAACTTTGATTCTGGATTGCCTAAAGAGTAAGCGATTAAATTTAAGGATTCCGTCGCACTTTTGGTGAAAATTACTTCATCACTTTTTGCACCAATGAATCTAGCAATATTCTCTCTTGCGCCCTCATACACCTCAGAGGCCTCTTCAGCCACTAAATGAGCACCCCTATGCACCGCAGCATTCTTGGTGCGATAGAAGTTGGCCTCTGCCTCTATAACTATCTCTGGCTTTTGAGAGGTTGCACCGCTATCCAAATATATTAATGTGTTTCCACCTCGCACCTTGCGCTTGAGGATAGGAAAATCATTCTTATGCCTGGAGAAATCAAGACTCATTATTTACGCAGTTATGTACTCTGCGTAACCTTTCTCCTCAAGCTTGTCGGCAAGCTCTGATCCGCCCTCTTCAACAATTTTTCCGTTAGCGAAAACATGGACAAAATCAGGCTTAATATATTTAAGGATCCGTGTGTAGTGAGTAATTAGCATTACTCCTAAATCAGAACTTTCCTTAATTCTATTTACACCCTCTGAAACAACACGAAGTGCATCAATATCTAAACCAGAGTCTGTCTCATCAAGAATTGCAATTTTGGGCCTCAATAATTCCATTTGTAATATTTCATGACGCTTCTTCTCGCCACCAGAAAAGCCTTCGTTCACATTTCTCTCTGAGAAAGCGGTATCAATCTCCAACGAAGACATCGCTGCCTTCACCTCTCCAACCCAAGTGCGAACCTTTGGGGCTTCACCTCGGATTGCTGTCACAGCAGTGCGTAGGAAATTTGATACCGATACACCAGGAATCTCTACCGGATATTGCATTGCTAAAAACAATCCAGCTTTTGCACGCTCATCCACACTCATCTCTAATACATCAACACCATCTAAAGTTACTGATCCACCGGTAATTAGGTACTTGGGATGACCAGCTATGGAATATGCCAAAGTTGACTTACCAGATCCATTTGGCCCCATGATGGCGTGGGTTTCACCTGACTTAATAGTTAGGTCAACTCCGCGCAATATTTCCTTATTGCCAGACTCAATCACAACGCTAACCTGCAGATTTTTAATCTCTAATACGCTCATTACATTCTCCTCTTAGTTAGTTATCGTTAATTGATTGCCGTTACGTTTTACTTTGAAACTTTTCAAACTTTCAGTAGCCGGTGGAGTTAACGCCTCTCCAGTTCGCAGATCAAACTCCGCGCCATGAAGCCAGCACTCTATTTTTGTACCAGTAATTTCACCCTCAGATAATGAGGCTTCGGAATGGGTGCAGGTATCGGCAACAGCAAACACTTCATCGCCAACCTTTGCAACGCATACCGCCACTCCATCCACATCAATCGCAATCGGTTTACCCTCTACTAAAACCGAAAAATCCAACTCCATAATTACTGCCCTACCTTTGCTAACTCATCATCAATCCGTGACATTAACCGTTCCTCTAAACTTTCATTTTTCAATTTGCTGATGATTTCAGCAAAGAATCCACGGATTACTAATCTTCGAGCAATATCTGCCGGAATTCCGCGCGACTGTAAGTAGAAAAGCTGCTCATCATCAAAGCGACCGGTGGTACTTGCGTGCCCGGCGCCTACTATCTCTCCAGTCTCAATTTCAAGATTTGGAACAGAATCCGCTCTAGCTCCATCGGTCAATAACAAGTTGCGATTTAATTCATAGGTATCAGTTCCCTCAGCTACTTTATGGATGTATACATCACCAATCCATACAGTGCGTGCGGCATCGCCAGCAAGTGCTCCTTTGTAATTAACTCTAGATTTTGCGTTCGCCACACCATGATTGATGTGAATTCGATGCTCAAGATGTTGACCGTCAGTAGCGAAATAAATTCCGTATAAATCAGCAAACGCACCTGCACCAGTGAACTCAACTGTAGGATTTATTCGAACCACTGATCCGCCCACAGAAACAACATATGAAGTGAAGTGCGCATCCTTACCCAACACTGCATGGTGCTGAGCTAAATGCACTGCAGTGCGATCCCATTCCTGAAGAGATACAAAGTTTAGAGAGGCGCCAGATGCAAGTGATATTTCAATTTCCTCGCCAACAACCCCGCCCCCAACATTCTCAATAATTACGGTTGATTTGCTATTAACTCCTGCGCGAATAACCACTCGGCTAAGTTCTGGAGAATCTTTGCAGCCACGATTCAATATAATTGGTTCAGTTAGCTCTAAATCCTTAGCAATTGAAAGCACCAATACTTTTTCAATTTTCTCACGTATCCGATTAGTTATCAGATCATTGGATGCATAGGCTGGTGGATGATCTACAGCATTTGCAGTCACCAATGTGACGCCAGTCGGAAGTGAATTCATACCACTCAATGAAATTCGATCAGCAACCTGAGTTGTTAGATCATGTAATCCAACTAGCCGTTTTAGCGGTGTAAACCGCCAAGCTTCCTCGCGACCAGTTGGAGTTAGGTAATTAGTAGTTAATAAACTCACTAACCAACAGCACCTTCCATTTGCAGCTCAATTAACCGGTTTAATTCAAGTGCATACTCCATTGGCAATTCTTTAGCAATTGGTTCGATAAATCCTCGCACTATCATTGCCATTGCCTCATCCTCACCCAGTCCGCGAGACATCAGATAGAAGAGTTGATCATCGCTAACTTTAGAGACTGTCGCTTCATGACCCATAGAAACATCATCTTCTCTCACATCCACATATGGATATGTATCCGAACGAGAAATTGTGTCGACCAACAAAGCATCACATTTAACTGTGCTCTTTGAATGATGCGCCCCCTCTTCAACCTTTACCAAGCCACGATATGAGGTTCGTCCACCACCACGGGCAACTGATTTAGAAATAATTGTTGATGATGTGTATGGAGCCGCATGCACCATTTTGGCGCCAGCATCTTGGTGTTGGCCTTCACCAGCAAATGCAATCGATAATGTCTCACCCTTTGAATGGGGACCCATTAACAATACCGCTGGATACTTCATGGTTACCTTTGAACCGATGTTGCCATCAATCCACTCCATGGTTGCACCCTCAGCACAGGTTGCCCGCTTGGTCACTAAGTTATAAACGTTGTTTGACCAGTTTTGAATTGTTGTGTAACGAACTCGAGCATTCTTTTTCACAATAATTTCAACAACAGCAGAGTGCAAAGAATCAGATGAGTAGATTGGCGCTGTACAGCCCTCAACATAATGGACGTAAGAACCTTCATCAGCAATAATCAAGGTCCGCTCAAACTGCCCCATATTCTCAGTATTAATTCGGAAATAAGCTTGCAAAGGAATATCAACCTTTACGCCTTTTGGCACATAGATAAAAGAGCCACCTGACCAAACAGCGGTATTTAAGGCGGCAAACTTGTTATCACCAACTGGGATAACAGTGCCGAAGTACTCTTTGAACATATCCTCATGTGTTCGCAGTGCAGTATCGGTATCTAAGAAAAGCACACCCTGCTTCTCAAGATCTTCACGAATAGAGTGGTAAACCACCTCTGACTCATACTGGGCAGCTACTCCTGCAACCAATCGCTTTTTCTCAGCTTCTGGAATTCCCAGTCGATCATAGGTGTTTTTAATATCATCTGGCAGGTCTTCCCAAGAGGTTGCTTGTTTTTCGGTAGAGCGAACAAAGTATTTAATCGTGTCAAAGAAAATTCCACTTAAGTCTGATCCCCAACTTGGCATTGGCTTTTTATCAAAGAGATTTAAACCTTTTAGCCGAAGATCCAACATCCATTTTGGCTCACTTTTTTTAGAGGAAATATCTCTTACAACATCCTCGTTTAAGCCTCGTCTACTATTTGAACCCGCGTCAGTCTTATCCGCCCAACCGTACTCATACTTCCCAATACCATCTAACTCTGGGTGGGCAATCTGGGTCATTAGCGGACTCCTTCTTTGATTTTGGATTTAACTTGTGGGGAAATATTTGCTGGTACAAATGTGGTGCAAACTCCATCACCATGTGCGATTGTTGCAAGGCGTTGAACATGTGTTCCGAGTATTGCTGAGAACGCCGCGGTTTCTGCTTCGCAAAGCTGCGGATATTCAGCTGCCACATGAGCAATCGGACAATGGTGCTGACATATCTCTTCACCGTTCCCCATTTTGTCGGTGGTAGAGGCATATCCCTCTTTGCTCAAAAGTTTTGATAGCGCCTTAGTTTTTTCGGCGATTGATTTACCGGACTTCTTTATCTGCTCACCTTTACGTTCAAAATCATCTGCTCTAGATTGGGCAAACTCATCTACCAGATGCGATCCATTCTTACTTGCCATAAATTTCAACGCAGCTACTGCTAAGTCATCATAGGAGTGCTCAAATTTTTCTCGACCGTTATCAGTCATTACAAAAACTTTTGAAGGGCGGCCTCGTCCACGAGAGTTAACTTGGTAGGGATCTTTTGGGGCTAATACCCCTTCGGCAATTAGCGAATCTAAATGACGCCTAACTCCAGCTGGTGTGATAGATAATTTATCTGACAAATCAGCAGCGGTCATTGGACCACCCTCAAGAATCACGCGGGCTACTTGATCCCGGGTTTTATCTGGCTCGTTCTTTTTCACAACATAATTGTTGCGTAATTCCAGAGCAAATGCCAACCCAGCCCTGCTCCGGCCCCTGTGAAATGCGCCCTACCTAGCAATCAATCAAGCCCGGATACGTGGTGAACCAATAGGCTTAAATCATGTTGGCGGTAAAAGGATCAATCACAGCTCGGATTTATACCCTGTTGGTTTTCCTACAAGGGGCGTTAATCGTGACCGGCGGTGCGGTGAGGGTGACCGGCTCCGGGTTGGGATGCCCCACCTGGCCAGAGTGCACCCCTGGTTCTTATACCCCAGTACCAAATCAAGCTGAAGGACAGTTACATGCCTGGATTGAATTTGGCAACAGGTTATTAACCTTTGTTCTGCTCGTCACGGCGCTGGCAGTTTTTATCATTTCAGTGCAAGCCACTAAATTGGCGCCAGCTAAAAATAGGATCAGATTTCTTGCCTTGCTACAAATACTTGGAATTTTGGGCCAAGGAGTATTAGGCGGGATTACAGTTTTGACTGCTCTGCATCCACTGCCTGTTGCCGGACATTTAATTCTGTCGATCTTTTTGGTAAGTGGTGCGATCTCACTGAGAAATGAGGTGATTGGGATTGAGAAGGAAATTCCATCTGGCCTCATCAAATTCCTGCTACCAATTTATATTTGGTTAACTTTGGCGGTAATAATAATCGGCACAATTGTCACTGGCAGCGGTCCGCATGCTGGCGATGAACAAGCACAGCGATTTGGCATAGATGCCAGAGTCATCTCTTGGTTGCACGCGGATTTTGTGATTGCGCTACTGATTCTATCCGCCTTGATGTACTTGATCGCCACACAAAACGGGCTAAAACTCTTAAGTAGGCGGATCGGATTTTTCCTACTGATTGCGATAGGCCAAGGCTCTATTGGGTATATCCAATACTTCACCGGTTTGCCAGAGGTTTTAGTAGCGGCTCATTTATTAGGTGCTACTTTAGTGTGGGGTAGCGCATGGTCCTTGATTAAAATGGCAAATTCTGGGTATAGATTGCAGAGATTAACTTCATGAAAATAGATCAGTGGCAGGAGGTTGATGACCAAGCGGTAGCAATTGCTCGTGCTTTGGCAATGGACTCGGTTCAAAAAGTAGGTAATGGCCACCCTGGGACCGCAATGTCACTCGCACCAGTTGCCTACACATTATTCCAGCGAATTCTCAAGCATGATCCGGCTAATCCCAATTGGATTGCGCGAGATAGATTTATTCTCTCCTGTGGCCACTCCTCACTCACCCTTTATATACAACTGTATTTTTCTGGTTATGGAATAACTCTAGAAGATTTACAAAATTTCAGAACATTTGAATCATTAACGCCCGGCCATCCAGAGTATGGCCACACAATTGGTGTTGAAACTACAACTGGTCCACTGGGTCAAGGGGTAGCAAATGGTGTTGGCATGGCAATGGCAGCTCGGTATGAAAAAGGCATGCTAGATCCGCAAAATACCACCGATATTTTTGATCACAATATCTGGGTTCTATGTTCAGATGGAGATTTGCAGGAGGGTGTAAGTGCTGAAGCATCTTCACTTGCTGGTACACAACAATTAGGCAATCTAAAAGTTATTTATGATGACAATCGAATTTCAATTGAGGGTGACACCCAACTCGCTTTTACTGAGGATGTTTCCGCTCGATACCGTGCTTATGGATGGGATGTGATTGAAGTTGCTGCGAAAAGCGATGGTGATGTAGATCGAGATAAATTGGAAGCAGCCATGTTGGCAGCGATAAAGGAAAGTACAAAACCAGTTTTAATCAGATTGCACACGGTTATCGCCTGGCCAGCACCAAATGCAAGTGGCACTGCAAAATCACATGGTTCTGCTTTAGGTGCTGAAGAGGTTGCGGCAACAAAACTAAAACTAGGGCTAGACCCAAACCAAACTTTTATTGCACCAACTCAAGTAATTGATCATGTACGAAAGGTTAGAGGCCGTGGCGCAGATCTGCATCGCCAATGGTTCTCCAAATTTACAACTTGGCAAAAATCTAATCCAATACAGAGTGAATTACTAAATAGATTAATTTCTAAGAAATTGCCTCAAGGCTGGGATAAAGATTTACCAATCTTCTCAAGTGAAAAGGAGGTGGCAACTAGAGCAGCCTCAGGAAAAGTAATTGCCGCCATCGCAAAAAGTTTGCCAGAATTTTGGGGTGGCTCAGCCGATCTTGCAGAAAGTAACAACACAACTATTGAAGATGGTGGATCTTTTCTCCCCACTTCCAGCAAAATGAGTAGCGCTAATCCCTATGGGCGAGTAGTACATTTTGGAATACGAGAACATGCCATGGGTGCAATATTAAATGGTGCGGCGTTGCACGGATTAATCAAACCATTCGCTGGCACTTTTTTAGTTTTCAGTGATTACATGAGAGGTGCGGTTCGTCTCTCTGCATTGATGCAGCTACCAGTGACATATGTGTGGACACATGACTCCATCGGTTTGGGCGAGGATGGGCCAACCCATCAACCAGTTGAACATTTAGCAGCATTAAGAGCTATCCCTGGCTTAGCTGTAGTTAGACCAGCTGATGCAAATGAGGTAAGTGTTTGCTGGCAGCGGATTATTAATGATGCTAAACCAGTGGGCTTGGCATTATCTCGACAGAATCTTTCCGTAATTGATCGAACAAAGTATTCGCCAGCGATTGGTGCAAACAAGGGTGCATATGTTTTAGCTTATGGATCTGATTCAGCAAAAGATAAATGCGACCTGATTTTGATTGCAACCGGTTCTGAAGTATCACTTGCAATCGCGGCACGAGAGCAGCTAGCAACCGAAGGTATTAAAGCTAGGGTTGTGAGTGCACCCTCTATCGAATGGTTTATGAATCAACCAGAAAGTTATCGAAATGATGTGCTTCCTAAAAATTTAAAGGCTCGAGTCAGCATAGAAGCCGGGGTCGCTCAGCCTTGGTATCAATTTATTGGTGACGCTGGTGTGGCAGTCTCTCTTGAACACTTTGGAGCCTCTGCAAGTGCCTCTGTTTTATTCAAGGAGTTTGGTTTCACTGTAGAAAATATAGTTAAGGCAGCAAAGGAAAGTCTTCGTAAAGCAAATGGCTAATGCACTAGAACTAATCTCTCGGGCTGGTGTGGCTGTATGGCTGGATGATCTATCTCGACAAAGATTGAAAGAAAAATCATTAGAAAAACTCATCTCACAAGATTATGTTGTGGGAGTCACCACTAATCCAAGCATCTTTGCCACTGCGATAGGTAACTCAGAGCTTTATCACGAAGATATATTGAATAATCAAAATCTATCTGTTGAGGATATTATTACTAAGTTGACTACTGATGATGTCCGAAACGCTTGCGACCTTTTTGAAAAAACCTATCTTGCAACTGGCAAATCAGATGGCAGGGTTTCGATTGAGGTAGATCCTAGATTTGCAAGAGATACCGATAAAACTATCTCACAAGGCAAACAACTGTGGCAGATAATTGATAGGCCTAACTTATTAATAAAAGTTCCTGCAACTGTTGAAGGCTTACCCGCTATCTCAGAGTTGATCGCACAAGGTATCAGCGTAAATGTAACATTGATTTTTTCTGTTGCGCGCTATAAACAAGTGTTAGCCGCGTATGCTGAAGGTATATCCAGACGGATTAACTCAAATAAATCTGTTAGTGATATTCATTCAGTAGCTTCATTTTTTATCAGCAGGATCGATACTGCTATCGATGCAAAGCTTCCGGCAGAATCAGAACTTCGAGGTTGCGCTGCTATCGCCAATGCAGTCATGGCGTACCAGGCTTTTTTGTCCTTTCAAAACAGCAATGAGTGGCAGGCAATGGCAAATGTTGGTGCCAATATTCAACGACCACTTTGGGCTTCCACCGGAGTCAAAGATCCCACTTATGATTCAACCCGTTATGTAATGCAACTAGTTGCAAAACATACGGTGAACACAATGCCAGAATCCACCTTGAATGTGGTCAAGAAATCTGGGGTTTTTAACGGTGACACAATTACTCCGAACTTCTCTATGTCTAAATCAAAAATAGCAAAACTAGCACTATCTGGAATAGATATTAATAAGATCACTTATGACCTTGAATTAGATGGTGTTGCTAAATTCGAATCCTCCTGGTTAGAGCTCATGAAGTCAGTTCATAGGATTGTTTTAGGTAACGCATGAAAATTTATGGGCCAGCTTTGGATAAAAATAGGTTGAGTATTCTTGAGGAGTTAAGACCAATCGCAAAACGTCTGGCGATCAAAGATGCAACAATTTGGGGAGCAAATACTGATGCCGCTTTCCGACTCAACTGGATCGACCTACCAGAGAGCTCAAGAGAGTTACTCCCCCAACTAGATGCCCTATCTGCATGGAGTCGAAGCAAAAAATTAGATCAGGTTGTTTTATGTGGCATGGGTGGCTCATCCCTTGCTCCTGGGGTTATTACATCTACCTACAACAAACAGTTAACCATCATTGATACGACAAATCCTGATCAAATTATTGCTTCAATACCAAAAAATATATCTAAGGCAGTAATTGTGATTGGATCTAAATCTGGTGCAACTATAGAAACTATCTCTCATCTTAATTTCTTTGAAGACCTTTTAAAGAGAAATGGGTTGGATCCCAGTGAGCACATCGTTATTGTCACCGACTCTGGAACATCGCTTGATCAATCATCGCGGGAAAAGGGATATAGAGTTATAAATGCGGATGAAAATGTTGGTGGGCGATTTAGCGCTTTATCAGCCTTTGGATTAGTGCCAGCTGCCCTCGCTGGTGTTGATATATCGATCATGTTAGATGACGCAGAGTCATTATCAAGAAGGCTAACTGCAGAGGATTCACCTGCGATAGCAATTGCAGCCATGTTATATACCAGCACTGATCAGGTCATAAATCTCTCTGACTACCAATCAACGCTTCCCGGGCTTTCTGATTGGATTGAACAATTGATTGCCGAGTCGACTGGCAAAAATCAACAAGGTCGCCTGCCAGTGGTAATAGATCATCCAGAGGATGCAATCGCTGGCTTATCAATTGGTTTTGCTAAAGGAGATTTTGATTTAGTAGTAGAGGGCACACTTGGCGAACAGTTCATCTTGTGGGAGTGGATTACCGCACTGCTTTGTTACCTGATTAAAGTTGACCCTTTTAATCAGCCTAATGTTAGTGAAGCTAAGGAAAGAACTGAATCAATTTTATCGTCGATCCGTGATAAAACTTTTGTGAAGCCAACGCCATCATATGAGGATGATGAGATTGCGATCTACTCAGATGAATCTTTCAACAATCTAACTGAATTTCTCAATCGAGATTGCCAGTATGTGGCAATTATGGCTTATTTAAACAAGGATACTGAGGATCAAATTCGTAGCCTTAGGGGATTGATTGCAAGCAAAATTAAGAAACCAGTGACTTTTGGCTGGGGTCCTAGATTTCTCCACTCAACTGGGCAAATTCACAAAGGCGGACAATTGAATGGAAGTTTCATTCAAATCACCTCAACACCGCAGCAAACTTTGGCGATACCTGGACACACTTTTGATTTTGGGGATCTAATTATGGCTCAAGCCTTAGGCGATGGCCTGGCGCTTAAGCAGCGAAAATTACCATTAATAAGAATTCATTTGAAAGATAGCAAAAAAGCAATTGAAAGATTTGTCAAAGATTTAAAGAGTTTTTAGTCTTCACCACGATGTTTTTTTAGGGCAATTTCTAAAATCTTGTTTGCTTCAGCTTCAGTTCTACGCTCTTTAACGTAAGCCAAATGTGTCTTGTAAGGCTCATTCTTCATAGGCATTGGTGGTTTATTTTTATCCTGACCTGCCGGAAACCCACATCTAGGACAATCCCATTCAACTGGAACTTCAACTGTTCCGTCCTCTGCAAATGATGGTTTGGTTTCATGCCCATTTGCACACCAGTATGAAATTCGAAAGCGAGCAATCGATTCACCACGCTCAGCCTCACCCATCGGTCCAGCACCGACACGACTTCCACGAATTGCACTACCACCGGCCATTTTTACTCCTTAGTCTCTAAATTTATTTCAATAACAAGCTAAGTGCTATTACTGATGCAAACCAAATACCGCCAACAACAATTGTTATTCGATCTAAATTCTTTTCTACCACTGAGGATCCGCCATAAGTAGACGAAATCCCGCCGCCAAATAGATCTGATAATCCAGAACCTTTTCCTTTGTGCAAAAGTACTAACACAATCATCAAAATGCTGGTCAAAACAAGAATAATTGTTAATGCTAAAGTCATTTACTCGCCTTCACCCTAAGGTCACTGATATCTCCCAAGGATACTATCTTTTGATACATATTCTCTAATTTACCCACACTATGCCTTGTTTAAAACCCGATGGAATTTAGAAATTCTTGCAAACTCCTCTGGATCTAACGAGGCACCTCCTACTAATGCGCCGTCCACATCTTCCTCTTTCATAATATCCAGAGTATTAATCGATTTCACTGACCCGCCATAAAGAATTCTGCAGTTTTCAGCTATCTCATCACTACCGATTTTCCTCAACTCCTTTCGAATTGCAGCACACACCTCTTGAGCATCCTCAGGAGTTGCGGTCTTGCCTGTTCCAATCGCCCAAACAGGTTCATAGGCAATTACAATCTTTTTCAAATCTGGTTTATGAAAACCTTTAAGACAATTTCTCAATTGTTCCAATACATGCCCAATATGATTTCCTGCATCACGAATCTCAAGCTCCTCACCGACACAAAGGATCGGTTTTAATTCATTAGCTAGAAGTGCTTTAATTTTTTTATTAACAAGCTCATCACTCTCTTTATGATTGGCACGGCGCTCACTATGACCTACCAAAACGTAGGTGCAACCTAATTTAGCAAGCATCGATCCAGATATATCACCAGTATGAGCACCTGATGCAGATGCAGACACATCTTGCGCTCCGTATAATAAACGTAGGCGATCACCATCAATTAATGTTTGAACTGATCTAAGATCGGTAAATGGTGGAATTATTACGATTTCAACCGCATCGTAATCTCGATCCTCAAGTGAGTAAGCTAATTTTTGGGTAACTGCAATCGCCTCTAAATGATTCAGGTTCATCTTCCAATTACCAGCAATCAAAGGTTTGCGCATGCTTCTCTTTCTCTAACTTATCGCCATTAGGCCAGGTAGTTCTTTTCCCTCAAGATACTCCAGAGATGCGCCACCACCTGTTGAAATATAGCCAAAATCCTGATCCTTAAATCCTAGTTTACGTACAGCAGCAGCTGAATCTCCCCCGCCGACCACACTGATTCCATCAATTTTGCTAAGGGCTTTTGCCACCACTCTTGTTCCATTTGAAAAATTCTCAAACTCAAACACTCCCATAGGACCATTCCAAAAAACTGTTTTACACTTGCCTAATTCCTCGGCAAAATAACGCGCACTATTGGGGCCAATATCTAATCCCATTTGATCCCTTGGTATTTCATCAGATGAAACTGTCATCGGATTAGATTCGGCATCAAACTCCTTGGCAACAACAATATCTGTGGGTAAAATGAGTTTTACTCCAAGCTCATCTGCACGTTTCAATAAATCTTGCACAATCGGGATCAAATCCTTTTCGACTAATGACTTGCCTATTTCCTTGCCTTGAGCTGCCAAAAAAGTAAATACCATTCCACCTCCAATTGCAATTAAATCCACTTTGTCAAGCAAATTTGAAATTACCCCTATTTTGTCCGAAACCTTTGCTCCGCCCAGAACTACTCCATAGGGACGTTTCGGATTAGTACTAAGACTTTCAAGTACCTGCACCTCAGCGCTGATTAAATCTCCAGCCGCATGAGGCATTAATTTCGCCAACTCAAAAACAGATGCATGCTTACGATGCACTGCTCCAAAGCCATCTGCGACATAGAGATGTCCATAGGTAGCTAGCTCAGCGGCCAAAGCATTTCGTTCAGACTCATCTTTACTGGTTTCCGCAGCCAGGAATCTGATATTTTCTATTAGCAATATCTGACCAGATTGCAATGAATCAGTTTTTTGTTTAATCCCGGTGATTTCTGGTGAAAAAGCTACATCTCTTTTTAGTAACTCACCAAGTCGTTTTGCAACTGGAGCAAGTGAGAAATTGCTCTTTTGATCTGCTTTTGGTCGACCAAGATGGGCAACGATTACAATTGAGCAGTTATTCGCTAACAGTTTTTTTATGGTACTTAAAGAGGCACGGATTCGACCATCATCTGTTATAACACCATCTTTAATTGGTACATTCAAGTCACACCGCAATACAACTCTTTTATTCTGTAGATCTAATTGCGAAAGTGTTTTGATCCCCATTTATATTATATAGATTTACCAATAAATTGAATCAGGTCGACCAATCTATTCGAGTATCCCCATTCATTGTCATACCAGCCAACGACTTTTGCGGTACTACCAATTACCTTAGTTAAACCTGCATCGACTATGCATGAACTTGGATCAGTAACAATGTCGGCAGAAACTATTGGATCCTCGGTGTAGGTCATAAAACCTTTTAATGACCCATCACTTGCTTTCTTAAGGGCCGAGTTAATATCGGCCACAGTGACTTCTTTGGATAACTCCACTGTCAGATCAGTGGCAGAACCAGTTGGTACAGGAACTCTTAAGGCATATCCATCAAGTTTGCCCTTTAATTCGGGCAATACCAATGAGATTGCTTTTGCAGCTCCGGTAGAGGTTGGAATTATTGAAAGTGCCGCAGCTCGTGAGCGTCTAAGATCTTTATGCGGAAAGTCCAGGATGACTTGATCATTTGTATAAGCATGAATTGTGGTCATTAATCCACGAACAATTCCAAATTCATCATTTAGCACCTTCGCCATTGGCGCCAGACAATTTGTTGTGCAGGAGGCGTTTGAAATTATATTGTGTTTGCTTGAATCATATTTTTCATGATTCACACCCATAACGATTGTTATATCTTCATCAGTTGCAGGAGCAGAAATAATAACTTTTTTAGCGCCAGCTGCGATATGTTTTCTGGCATCTGCCGCTTTAGTAAATAGTCCTGTCGATTCCACCACTACATCCACGCCCAGCTTTCCCCACGGGATGTTGGCAGGATCACGTTCAGCGCTGACTGAAATTATTTTGCCGCCCACGGTGATTGTGGAGTCAGTAAATGTCACTGGCTGTTTTAAACGTCCTAATATCGAGTCATACTTCAATAAATGAGCAAGGGTTGCATTGTCGGTCAGGTCATTTACACCAACTATTTCAAAATTTGCACCAGATTCAATTGCCGCCCGAAGGAAATTTCTACCGATTCTTCCAAAACCATTTACGCCAACCTTTATCATCTAATCCTCGCTCAATATCAGTAATATATTTAAATTGTCACAACTATGTGGGAACTAATCCTAGCAGTCATGCGTTATAGCTAGTTCAATAAATCAGGACTGATGCTTGCCTCAGTATCTGGTACTCCTAGTTCGCGTGCTCGCTTATCAGCCATTGCTAGTAACCGCCGAATTCTTCCCGCAATTGCATCTTTCGTCATTGGAGGTGATGCAAGTGAACCCAACTCTTCCAAACTTGCTTGCCCATGATTAACCCTGAGTTCACCTGCTTCTTTTAGATGATCTGGAATTTGTGGGCCAAGTATTTCCATTGCCCGCTGAACTCTTGCTGAAGCGGCGACTGCTGCTCTGGCAGAACGACGTAGGTTTGCATCATCAAAATTTGCTAAACGATTTGCAGTAGCTCTAACTTCGCGACGCATCCTTCGCTCTTCCCAAGCTAATACTGTCTCATGCGCTCCAAGTCGGGTTAGTAATGCACCGATCGCATCTCCATCTCTGATTACAACTCGATCGACACTTCGAACCTCTCGCGCCTTTGCAACAATTCCCAATCTGCGAGCTGCTCCTACTAGCGCTAACGCTGCCTCTGGTCCAGGGCAAGTTATTTCTAAGGCTGATGATCTGCCTGGCTCAGTTAACGAACCATGAGCGAGAAACGCACCGCGCCATGCTGCTTCAGAATCACAAATGGCAGCAGAGACCACTTGAGGTGGTAATCCTCTAATTGGTCTGTTGTTGGCATCTACCAATCCAGTTTGTCGAGCTAATGCATCGCCATCAACTAAAACTCGAACAATATATCGGCTGCCTTTACGAATTCCACTTGATGAAACTACCGATAACTCGCTTTCATGGCCAAATACCTCTGATATATCTTTTCGTAGGCGCCGCGCACTTTGCGCGGTATCTAACTCCACCTCAATTATTATTTTTCCAGCAGCTACATGCAATCCCCCTGCGAATCTAAGCAATGCAGATACCTCAGCTTTACGGCAGCAAGGCTTAGTTATAGAGAGTCTACTTAACTCATCTTTAACTGCTTCGGTCATTGCCATTTAATTCCTCCGTAATTGATGGGATTATCTAAGCAGGTCTTAACCAAAAATGTGGCTGAAAGCAGAAATTAATTTATCGCGATCATGGTGGAAAGTTTGCAATTTATCTGCTAGGTCAAACGCCAACACTTTTCCACCACACTTAGCAACTAGGCCATTAAACCCTGCTTCTTTGTTATCTAGTGAATTATCAATTAATGCAATATCAATTTTCAGATCAGGTATATGATCTAAAACCAACTGCAAGTGAGCCTCTAGTGAAAAACCAGCAAATTCATCCGAAATATTCTTATCCGGCAGATTGAATATCATTATTTTTCGTCCTTTACTGGCGCGAATTTGATCTGCCTGTTCGGTGAACAGAAAATGAGGCATAACGCTAGAAAGCCAGGAGCCAGGTCCGATGGTGATCCAATCTGCTTCTTGCAACGCTTTACTTACCTCAGGAGTTGGTTTTGGTCGCTCTGGAATTAAACGCAGGTCGCTAACTTTGCCAGTTGCGGCTGCTACCTCTACTTGCCCTCGGACTACTGATGTGCCAGATGAATTAGTGAACTTAGCTTCTATATCTAGAGGCTCAAGTGCCATTGGCAGGACTCTTCCCACCACCTTAAGTAATTGTCCAACCCGATCTAATCCTTGAACTGGATCTTGATCACGATCCCAAAGGGCAGTAAGCAGCAAGTTTCCAATTGCGTGATTATCCATTTGGCCATTACTAGTAAATCGATATTGCATAATTTCAGCCCAACTCTTACCCCACTCATCATCTGCGCAAAGAGCCGCCAAAGCCATTCGCAGATCACCTGGCGGAAGTGAATTAAATTCAGCTCTTAGGCGACCCGAGGACCCGCCATTATCTGCCACCGTTACTACAGCTGTAACATTATTTGTCAGGGTCCGCATCGCTGCCAGTGTGGCTGCAAGTCCATGGCCACCGCCTAAACAAACTACCTTTGGCTTTGCGGCCATTTATATCTCTCTGCCTAAATCTCGATGTAACCCTTTAGTTTCTATTTTGTAATTAGAAAGTTTAGAACCTGCGGTCAATTTCGCTACCAACTCCTCGGTGATTGCGACGGAGCGATGTTTTCCACCAGTACAACCAATAGCCAAAGTTAAATACCGTCTACCTTCTCCTATAAATCCAATAGCCATAGTCTCGAACAATGCTTGATACTTGCTTAAAAAATCCTGCACATTCTCACTCTTTAGAATCTCACTACTTACCGCCTTATCGAGTCCGGTCAGTGGGCGCAGCTGCGGATTCCAATGTGGATTTGCAATGAAGCGACAATCAACAACCAAATCTGCATCAATAGGGATTCCATACTTATAGCCAAAGGAGAGAATATTGACCCTTAAATCTGCATTTGAATCTTCAGTAAAATACTCATTGATCTTTTTTTCAAGTTGATGGATATTAAGTGAGGTGGAATCAATCACTAGATCAGCACTATCCTTAACTTCACGCAGTCGCTCTCGTTCTTTGGCTATCCCATCAAGAACTCGATCTGATCCTTGTAATGGGTGTGGCCGCCTAGTTGATTCAAATCGGCGAACTAGCACCTCATCTGCCGCGTCTACAAATAGTATCTTTCTTGAAACACCTTGATCCGCCAGTAGGGCCAATGATTTAGTTAGATCATTAAAAAATGCTCTCCCCCTTACATCTATGACTATCGCTATTCTTTTCATCGAGACATTTACTAGATCAATCAAATTTTCAAGTAGGGCTGGTGGCAAGTTATCTACAACATACCAACCTAGATCTTCCAAGGTATGAGCAATCGTGGATTTACCCGCGCCACTCATCCCGCTGATTACCAATATCTCGGTGTCACTTTTCATGCCTTTATCCTGCCCTGCATGTCAAGCATCTAAAATTTCACCCGTTTGCATATCTACCTTGGTTTCTGCTGAACCAAGTTTGATCTGATCTACAATTGATTTAGCCATCTTTTCACCGATCCCGGGCACAACTGCGATTTCTTCAATAGTTGCTGCCCTTAATGCGCTGACGGATCCGAAATGCGTTAACAAAGCTTTTCGTCGCACCTCACCAAGGCCATGCACCTCATCAAGCAGAGATTCAAGCATTACTTTGGATCTCTTACTTCTATGAAAATTAATGGCAAATCTATGTGCCTCATCTCTAATTTTCTGTAAAAGGTAAAGTGCCTCGCTGTGGCGTGGAAAAATTATTGGTTCACTGTTGTTGGGAAGCCAAACCTCTTCTAGCCGCTTTGATAAACCACAAAGGGCAACATCATTTATACCAAGTTCCCTGAGCGCATTGGCGGCTGCATTGACTTGTCCTTTACCACCATCGACTACAACTAATTGTGGTGGGTAAGCAAATTTAGGACGACCACCGCCTTGAGCAGTGGTCTCAGATATATCAATATTTTTCTCATCTAAGTAACGCTTAAATCTCCTACTAATAACATGATGCATTGCTTTAGTGTCATCAAACTCAGACTCATCGGCAATAGAAAACCTACGATAATCACTTTTCTTTGGTTGCCCATCTTCAAAAACCACCATGGAAGCCACCATGCTTGTTCCCTGAATATTTGAAATATCAAAGCATTCGATTCGAAGTGGTAATTCAACAAGCTCTAATTGCTCAGCAATATCTGCTAGAGCTCCTCCACTAACTGCAGCATCATTAGCTCGTTTACTTAAGTATTGAATTAGTGCCTGATTAGCGTTTCGTTTAACCATTTGCACTAGCTCTAGTTTTTCACCTCTAGCAGGTTGAATGACACTAACGTTTTTGCCGCGTTTTTCACTTAGCCACTGTTCCAGAACTGAAACATCAGTAGGCAATTTGTCTACTAGAATTTCAGCCGGCGGGATAGCTTCTTCATATATCTTTGTCACTAAAGCGGAGATTATTGACTCTTCCTCTAATAAATTGGCTCTATCGATAATCCAAGATCTGGAGCCTGTAATTCTGCCAGCTGTGACTATAAATTGAGATAGAGCAGCATGTGTTATATCTTCATGAATAGATAAAACATCCGCATCGATGTTCTCATTTAAAAATCGATCTGTGGATTCAAAAGCCTTGTTTATTGCTTCCAGCTGGTCTCTTAATTTCGCCGCCTTTTCATACTCTTCGGCATTTGCTGCCGCTTGCATCTCTTTTTCAATTCTTATCGAAATCTCCTCTGGCGATTTTTCCAAGAATTGCACCATATCTTTTGCCAATTTTTTGTGCTCTTCAATATTAACCCAGTCAACACATGGTGCTGCGCACTTTCCAATATCACCCAAAAGGCATTGGCGTTTGTTTCGTTTTGCCGTTTGAAAATTAGATTCACTACAAGTTCTTACTGGATATATTTTAATTAAAGTTTCAAAAGTGCTACGTAACGCCCAGGCATGCGAATAAGGACCAAAATATTTAACACCGGGCATTTTTTTGGATCGAGATATGAATAATCTCGGGTAATCTGCTGATAGGTCAATCGCTAGATATGGATACGATTTGTCATCTTTAAACTGCACATTGAAATCTGGGCTGTATTGCTTAATCCAAGTAAATTCAAGTTGCAGTGCCTCGACTTCAGTATTAACCACAACCCAATCAACCCGATTAGCAGTGTTGACCATTCGTCTGGTTTTGATTTGTAAATTACTACCAAAATAAGAATTAAGTCGGTTTTTAATATTCTTGGCCTTGCCTACATAAATTACTTTGTCATCTTTATCAAAGAAGCGATAGACCCCAGGTTCAGTTGGTAAATTGCTAGGGCGATAACTCTTTGGATCTGCCATTACTTTTTCAAACTGCCTGCTAGAAATTTTCCGGTATAGCTTTTGGTATTCTTTACAATCTCTTCTGGTCTACCTTCGGCAACAACTAACCCACCACCAGAACCACCCTCTGGACCAAGATCAATCACCCAATCAGCACACTTAATTACATCCAAATTGTGCTCAATTACTACGACTGTGTTGCCGGTATCAACTAATCTATTAAGAACTAGAAGCAATTTTCTCACATCTTCAAAGTGCAAACCAGTTGTAGGTTCATCAAGCACATAAATGGTTCGTCCAGTTGATCTGCGCTGAAGTTCAGTTGCGAGTTTCACCCGCTGTGCCTCACCGCCAGAAAGTGTGGGAGCTGATTGACCAAGCCTCACATACCCGAGCCCCACATCACAAAGGGTTTTTAGAAATCTGGCAATTGCTGGAACAGATTCAAAGAAACTATTAGCCTCTTCAATCGGCATATCTAATACTTGGGCAATTGTTTTACTCTTGTAATGCACTTCTAAAGTTTCCCGATTGTACCTAGCACCATGGCAAACTTCACAAGGTACGTAAACATCAGGCAAGAAATTCATTTCAATGGTGATAGTTCCATCACCAGCACAGTTTTCACACCGGCCGCCTTTCACATTGAACGAGAATCGCCCTTGTTGATATCCGCGAACCTTTGCTTCACTAGTTTCGGCGAATAATGCTCTTACTTTGTCAAATACTCCGGTATAGGTGGCTGGGTTTGACCGTGGAGTTCTGCCAATTGGTGATTGATCAACATGGACAACTTTATCTAACTGGTCTAAACCAGTAATTGTACGATGTCTACCTGGAACAATTCTTGCTCCATTCAGTTTATTTGCTAGAACTGAATATAAAATGTCATTCACGAGTGTAGATTTTCCAGATCCGCTGACACCAGTAACAGCGACAAAGACTGATAATGGAAAAGTAACATCAATATCTTGTAAATTATTTTCCTTAGCGGATTTAACTGTTACCGATTTTTTTACATCTATTGGTCGTCGTTTTTTAGGAACCGCAATTACGGATTTGCCCGACAGATATGCACCAGTTATTGATTCTTTATTTGCAATCAATTCTTCATAGCTTCCAGATGAAACTACTTTCCCACCATGCTCACCCGCGCCTGGACCGATATCTACGATCCAATCCGCAGTTCTGATTGTCTCCTCGTCATGCTCAACAACAATTAATGTATTTCCTAAGTCTCTTAACTTAGTTAATGTTTCAATTAACTTCCGATTATCTCGTTGATGCAAGCCAATACTCGGTTCATCCAAAACATATAAAACACCAGTCAGTCCAGACCCGATTTGTGTTGCCAGCCTAATTCGCTGTGCTTCGCCACCAGATAATGTTGCGGCTGGCCTTGAAAGAGATAAGTAATCCAATCCCACATCTAATAGGAATCCAAGTCTTGCGTGCACCTCCTTCAGTACTCGTTCGGCTATTTTCTTTTGACGTGCCGAAAGTGAAATTTCCTTTAAGAACTTTGCACATTCTGATATTGAAAACTCACAAATTTGAGCAATGTTTTTACCACCTAAGGTCACTGCCAAAACTTCAGGTTTTAATCTACTTCCACTACAAACCGGGCAAGGGGTCTGCCGCATATATGACTCATATTTCTCACGGCTATAATCACTATCAGTTTCACTGTGCTTGCGTTGGATAAATGAAACCACACCTTCAAATCCAGTTGAGTAATTGCGAACTCTGCCATATCGATTCTTATATTTAACATGAACCTCGTATTCGTAGCCATATAAGAGGGCACTCTTCGCCTTTTCAGACAATTTCTTCCACGGGGTGTCCAAGGAAAATTTCACATCGGTGGCAAGGGCTTCAACAAGTCGCAAAAAGTACTCGGAAGATTGTCGAGAACCCCATGGCGCAATCGCACCTTCATTAATCGAAATAGAGTCATCGGGAATTACTAACTCTTGATCAACCTCCAGCTTGGTCCCAATTCCCGTGCATTCTGGGCATGCTCCAAAAGGCGAGTTAAATGAAAAGGAACGAGGCTCAAGCTCCTCAAATGACAATTCACAATCATGACAGGCCATGTGTTCACTGAAGGTTTTTTCTTTGTCGGGTGTTCCAACTTTGGTATCCACAAAATCAAGAATCACTAAACCGTTTGCTAGCCTCAGAGCCGTTTCAATGGAGTCGGTAATTCTAGATTTACTCTCAGGCTTAACGCTAAGGCGATCAATAACTACCTCTACCGTGTGTTTTTCCTGTTTCTTAAGTTTTGGGACTTCAGATATTTGATAAACGGTGCCATCAACTCGCACTCTTGAATAACCCTGTGTTGTGTAATCTTTGAAAAGGTCGGCAAACTCACCTTTTCTTGCCCTGATAACTGGGGCCAAAACCTGAAATTTACTACCCTCCTGCATTTGCAAGATTTGATCCACAATATTTTGGGGGGTCTGCTTTGCTATTTCTTTACCGCACTTAGGACAGTGGGGCTTTCCCGCTCTAGCAAAAAGTAATCTTAAGTAGTCATAGACCTCAGTAATTGTGCCCACAGTTGATCGTGGATTTCGATTGGTCGATTTTTGGTCGATAGATACGGCTGGCGAGAGCCCTTCAATGAAATCTACATCTGGTTTATCCATCTGACCCAAAAATTGCCGAGCATAAGCAGATAAAGATTCAACATATCGCCGCTGCCCTTCGGCGAAAATTGTGTCAAACGCCAAGGAAGATTTACCAGAGCCAGATAATCCAGTAAAGACAATTAGAGCGTTTCTTGGCATATCCAAAGAAACATTTTTTAAGTTGTGCTCTCTCGCACCACGCACTATTAAGCGATCATTCACTAGTTGCCTGCCTCCTGCATTCCTTTTAATTCCCGCTTCAGCTCTCGAATCTCATCTCGAAGTCTTGCGGCAAGTTCAAAACTTAATTCTGATGCTGCTAGCTTCATTTGTTCCGTTAGTGACTCGATCAAAGCCATTAGTTCTTGATGAGGTAGGGAGTGAGCGTTTTTACTGTATACACCACTAGTAAATCCGATTTTCTTACTTTTCGCTGCTAAATCCTCTGTGTCATCCACCTCTTTTGTAATGAGATCCGTAATGTCCGCAATCTTTTTTCGTAGCGGCGTAGGGTCGATTCCATGTTCGGTGTTGTAGGCCACTTGTTTTGCGCGCCTGCGATTGGTCTCATCTATCGCATTTGTCATTGACTTGGTCATATTGGCTGCATACATATGAACTTCTCCGGAAACATTTCGTGCCGCTCTACCAATTGTTTGAATTAATGAGGTGGTTGACCTTAAGAATCCCTCTTTGTCAGCATCTAAAATTGCAACCAAGGAAACTTCGGGTAAATCTAATCCTTCACGCAAAAGATTAATCCCTATCAATACATCATATTCACCACTTCGAAGCTCTCTTAATAACTCAACTCGCCTTAAAGTATCTACCTCTGAATGCAGGTACCTAACCCGCACGCCTAGCCCCAACATATAATCAGTTAGATCCTCTGACATTTTTTTTGTGAGTGTTGTTACTAAAACTCGTTCGTTCTTCTCTGCTCGAATTCGGATCTCATTAACTAGATCATCAATCTGACCCTTAATCGGTTTAACGACGATCTTTGGATCCACCAATCCAGTAGGGCGTATAACCTGTTCAACTACATCATTGTTCGTTTTTTCCAATTCATACTTGCCTGGCGTAGCGGAGAGATAAACCTTCTGACCGCATCTTTCCAGGAATTCGGTGAACTTGAGCGGACGATTATCCATGGCACTTGGCAAGCGAAACCCGTGTTCTACCAATGTTCGTTTACGCGCAGCATCACCTTCGTGCATTGCGCCAATCTGGGGCACGGTCACATGAGATTCATCAATTACTACGAGAAAATCTTCTGGAAAATAATCAAGCAAACAGTTCGGAGCCGAACCAGCTGCTCTGCCATCTAGGTGTCTAGAATAATTCTCAATACCTGAACAAAAACCTAGTTGTTTCATCATCTCAATATCAAAGGTTGTACGCATTCTTATCCTCTGAGCCTCAAGCAATTTACCAGCACGCTCAAATTCATCAATTCGTTTCTCAAGATCAACTTCAATTTCTTTAATTGCCCGCTCCATGGTTTCAGGTCCTGCTGCATAGTGTGTAGCAGGAAATACATACATCTCACTTTCATCACGAACTATTTCGCCAGTTAGCGGATGTAGGGTCATTATTTTTTCAATCTCATCTCCAAACATTTCAATACGCAGCGCCAGCTCCTCATACATTGGAATAATCTCGATAGTGTCACCTCTAACCCTAAAAGTGCCTCGCTCAAATGCCATGTCATTTCGTTTGTATTGAATATCAACAAACTTTCGTAAAAGTTGATTGCGATCTATCGAATCGCCAACTTTTAATCGGACCATACGATCTACATACTCTTGTGGTGTGCCTAACCCATATATACAAGAAACGGTTGCGACAACAATTACATCTCTTCTGGTAAGCAATGAATTTGTGGCTGAGTGCCTTAAACGCTCGACCTCATCATTAACCGATGAATCTTTTTCGATAAATGTATCGGTTTGGGGCACATATGCTTCTGGCTGGTAGTAGTCGTAATAGGATACAAAATACTCAACTGCATTTTTTGGTAGTAGCTCTTTAAATTCGTTTGCCAATTGAGCAGCCAGCGTTTTATTTGGCGCGATTACAAGCGTTGGCCTTTGTACCTGCTCAATTAACCATGCAGTCGTTGCAGATTTTCCAGTACCGGTCGCCCCTAAAAGCACGACATCTTGCTCACCTTTTGCGAGCCTATCGACCAGATTTGCAATCGCAGAGGGTTGGTCTCCTGAAGGTATGTAATCACTTATTACTTTGAAGGGCTCCACCCTTCGAGTTAAATCAGATACTGGTCTCATCAATGGCCCTTGTTTTTGCTCTTCAAAATCTCCCAAATTTTCTCAACCTGATCACGCAACTCTGATTCACTTTTTTCATTCACTATTACGTTGTCAGCGATAGATTCCCGCTCATAATCAGTGGCCTGCGCCAGCATTCTTTGTTGGATCTGATGGAGAGTAAGACCCTTCTTTGTCAACCTTTGAGATCTAATCGCTTCATCTGCTGACACAGTTATTATGTGGTCAAATTTATAATTGTTTTTTGATTCAATCAGTAAGGGTATTTGATTTATAACGATGCTATTTTCATCTGCAGCTTCTACTGCTTCCGTAAATGCTTTTCTTATCAACGGATGTGTTATTTGCTCAAGTAAAGCTCGTTTTTCAGCATCCTTAAAAACCAGTGCAGCTAAGGATGTACGATCGAGATCACCATTTTTGAGTACACCGTCACCAAAGGCTGCTACAACCTGATCAAAACCATTACTGCCACGTTCGACAACTTCTCGCGCCAGTTGATCGGAATCAATTACTACAGCACCAAGATCTGCAAACATTTGCCCAACCATGCTTTTGCCAGATCCGATTCCGCCAGTGAGTGCAACGATTAACATGAGTTAAACCTTACCCAATAAAAAAACGGCCCCAGTTTCCAGGGGCCGCTGTTAGGTTAATTACTACTCTGCTGCAGGGGCCGCAGCATCAGCCGCTTTTGCCTCTGCTTTTTGTTTCTTATGTGCCATGAATCGTGATTGCGCCTCAGCATATTGACGATCCCACTCTTCACGCTGGCTTTCAAATCCTGGCTTCCATTCCTGAGTTTGAGGGTCAAATCCCTCTGGATAAATAAAATTACCAGCGGCGTCATAACGCGCTGGCATTCCATACTGCGCTGGATCAAAAGCCTCTATTTCAACCTCTTGACCTTCATTGGCTTGTTTCAAGGAAAGTGAAATACGACGTCGCTCCAAATCTATATCTATAATTTTCACAAACAACTTGTCGCCAACTTGTACAACCTGTTCTGGGATTTCCACATGGCGTCCGGCAAGCTCTGAAATGTGTACCAATCCTTCAATCCCCTCAAACACTTTGATGAAAGCACCAAACGGAACTAACTTAGTTACCTCACCTGGAACTACTTGATTAATTGTGTGAGTTCGAGCAAAAGCCTGCCAAGGATCCTCTTGGGTTGCTTTAAGAGATAGTGACACACGCTCTCGCTCAAAATCAATCTCCATAACTTCAACGGTTACTTCATTGCCAACCTCAACTACCTCAGATGGATGATCAATATGTTTCCAAGAAAGCTCTGAAACATGGACTAAGCCATCAACTCCACCAAGGTCAACAAATGCGCCAAAGTTAACGATAGAAGAAATAACGCCAGTCCTTACCTGACCTTTTTGTAATTGATTTAAAAATGTGGTTCGGGATGCAGATTGGGATTGCTCAAGAAATGCTCGGCGGGATAAGACAACATTATTTCGATTCTTATCCAACTCAATGATCCGACACTCAACCTGTTGGCCTAAATAAGGAGTTAGGTCACGAACACGACGCATCTCAACTAAGGAAGCTGGCAGGAATCCTCTCAAGCCGATATCAACAATCAAGCCGCCTTTGACAACTTCGATTACAGTTCCAGTAACTACTTCATCTCGCTCTTTTTTGCCCTCAACATCGCCCCATGCTTGTTCGTATTGGGCGCGCTTCTTAGAAAGTATTAAGCGTCCTTCTTTATCCTCTTTTTGTAATACTAAAGCTTCAATGCGATCGCCTACTTTTACCAACTCACTTGGATCTACATCATGGCGAATAGATAACTCTCTGGAAGGAATAACTCCTTCGGTTTTATATCCGATGTCTAATAAAACTTCTTCTCTGTCTATCTGAACAACAGTTCCGGTGACTAAATCTCCGTCATTAAAATTTTTGATTGTTCCTTCAATTGCGGCTAAAAAATCTTCAGCAGATCCAACGTCATTTACGGCGATTTGAGAGGGGGTCATTAGATAGGTGTACTCCGAGGGGTAAAACAACTAGTAGGGACAGGGACGGGCAAGGTTACTTTCAATCACTCGTTAGGGTCAAACTGAAGAGGTCTACAATCAGGTAATGAGCAGATATTCGCAGGTTCTAAGTAATAAATCAGGGCAATATCTGTTAATCAGCTCATTTCCAGCCCGCTTAGCCTACGGAATGATCTCTCTTAGTATTTTCTTCAAAGTTCAGCAAGCAACCGGATCAATTGCAATTGCTGGTCTGGCAACTGGAGTTAATGGAATTACTGGCGCAACCACAGCTGGTCTCCGTGGTTCACTAATCGACAAATTTGGTATGAAAATTCCCTTACGCCTTTTTGCTCCAAGCTATGCCTTACTGATATTGCTTTTCTCCACAGGAACGTCCAAAAGTGAGTTAGTGGTGTTTGCAGCCATTTTAGGATTTTCTGCGCCCCCTATAAATTTGTCAGTTCGGCCATTATGGAAGGTAACTGTACCTAAGGATCAAATTAGAACTGCCTACGCAATTGATACAGCAGTTATGAACTCTGTAGGAGTATTCGGCCCTCTTGCTGCAACATCAATTTCTTTAAGTTATGGTCCAGTTAAAGCTTTACAAATGTGTTCGGTATTAATCTTTATTGGCGGAGCAGCACTTTCGTTATCGCCACAACTTAGGAACTGGCAACCCGAAAAGAAGACCGCTAATGATCTAGCTGTTTGGCGCACTCCTGCTATGCAATTGTTGATGCTTGAAGGTGTCTTTATCGGTCTGGGTTGGGGAGCATTTGATATAGCAATTCCTGCCTTTACCACTCTTGAAAATATTCCACAGCGGACTGGGATAATTTTTGCGGTGATGGCGGCTGGGAATGTGATTGGCGGACTGGTTGCAGGCATGGTTTCAAAAAAGACATCATCTTTTACTGCATTTAAGCGGATCTACTTGTTCTGGTTTATTTTCTCACTGCCACTTGCCTTTACATACCCAGATTGGTCAATGATGATCGTCACCGCCGCGATGAGCTTGATGGCTGGCGGTTTACAAGTTTTTTACTTAGAAATAAGTGAGGCTGTTAGACCCAAAGGAACAGCTGTTGCTGCACTGGGCTGGTTGTGGACCGTTGAAGGAACCTTTGCTTCGCTGGGAGCGGCACTAGGTGGATTTGTCTCTGAACATTACTCACCGAGATATTGCTTAGCCCTGACTACCGTTTGTGTTGGTATTGGTTACTTAATTATGCGTGGCGGATCTGGATTGTTAAAAGCTGCCGATCGAATTCCATCTGAGGATGAAGATATTGATGCATTGGAAGCAAATCTAAATACCAATAAGTAATTAATGCGCCGCTAAGTCCCAGCTTTTGCCGAAACCAATGTTTACGTCAAGAGGCACGTTGAGTTTATAGGCGTTACTCATTTTATCTTTTACGATTCTTTCTAGTACCTCCTTCTCTCCAGGTGATACTTCAAGGATTAACTCATCATGTACCTGCAGCAACAATCTAGATTTGAGATTTTGAAGATTTATCTCACGATCTACATTAATCATGGCAATTTTAATTATGTCAGCAGCGGAGCCTTGAATCGGGGCATTTAGTGCAGCACGTTCTGCTATCTCTCGACGTTGTCGATTCTCATGATTTAAATCAGGTAGATATCTTCTCCGGCCGAGAATGGTTTCGGTATACCCCTTCTGCCTCGCAGTACTTACTACAGTTTTTAGATAATCTCTGATTCCGCCGAAGCGTTCGAAATATTTACTCATTAACTCACTAGCCGAAACAGGGTCTATATCTAGTTGTTGGGCTAAACCAAATGAGGATAAACCATAAGCCAGTCCATATGACATTGCTTTAATGGTTCTGCGCATCTCGGCATCAACTTGTGAATGCGTAACGCCAAAGACCTGTGATGCAACTGTTGAGTGCAGATCCTCTCCTGATTCAAATGCGGCAATTAATCCTTTGTCATCTGAGAAATGAGCCATGATTCGCATTTCAATCTGGCTGTAATCTGCAGTAAGCAGATCGGTGAATGGAGATTGAGCAATAAAGCACTCCCTTATCTGTCTACCTTCATCGGTTCTAATTGGAATGTTTTGTAGGTTTGGATCTGTTGACGAAAGCCTTCCGGTTGCTGCCACAGTTTGCTGAAAATTAGTGTGTATGCGACCATCATTTTTAGTCGCAGTAATTAAGCCATCAATAGTCGTCAGTAATTTACTTGTTTCGCGTATTCGTAGTAAATGTTTTAAAAGTGGGTGCTTAGTTTTTGAAGCAAGCCATTCAAGGCTTTCGGCATCTGTAGTAAAACCGGTCTTAATCTTCTTAGTCCTAGGGAGTTTTAGTTCATCAAATAGAACTACCTGTAATTGCTTTGGCGATCCCACATTAAATTCATGCCCGGCTTGCTTATAGGCCATTTGAGTTTCATCGAGTACGATTTTTGCAAAATAATCTGATAAGGATTTTAGTTTCTTTGTGTCAACCGCTATCCCGTTAACCTCCATTTGTGAGAGCAAAATTAAAGTCGGCTGCTCTATATCCTGATACAACCCAGCCATCGCCTTTGAATTGAGTTCATTTCCCAGCTCTTTTTGCAATGAAAATATCCAAGCAGCACTTCTTGGATCAAAAGCCGAAAATAAACTCTCTCCGCTTGGAGAGATGCCTAAAATGCGCTCAGATAAACTATCCAAATCCAAATTTCTACTACCTGGGTTCACTAGATATGCAATCAGCTCAATATCAGAACATAATCCCTTTAGATTAAGATTTTTGATCGCAGATTTACCAGCATGCAAGATTTTTGGAAGATTTACATCACTTATCCAATCGCCCAATCTACTATTAGAAACATAGAGCACTTCAGTGGCATTTAGCGCAACGGCATAACCTTGTAATTTGCCTTCAATTAGATCAAATGAGATGGCAATCGGTTCAGTGTGTTTGCTTAATTGCTTGCTAAGTTGTTCATGATCAATCTCTTTCACAGTGATCTTGATATCCGGGATTTCGGCCTGACCTACTTGTGGTAATGATTTAATCCGTTCTTTTAATGCACGAATTTCCAATTTTTCGAAGAATTCACTCATTAAATTCACATCAAAGCCCTGCCAATCGAGCTCATCTATGGAATCAACAATCTGCAAGTCATTTAATAGGTGAGTGAGTTCCCGATTGAGCTTTACTACTTCAATATTTTCTCTTAGTGATTGGCCAACCTTGCCCGAAATTTTGGCAGCATTTTCAATAAGCTTTTCAAGCGAGCCGTAGTCACTGATCCATTTAGTTGCAGTTTTCTCGCCGACACCGGGAACAGATGGCAAATTATCGCTGGGGTCCCCCCGCAACGCTGCGAAATCTGGATATTGCTGTGGAGTTAAACCATATTTTTCTTTAACTGCCTCCGGAGTCATCCGTGCCATTTCAGTAACACCCTTTTTAGGATATAAAACGGTAGTTTTTTCATTAACTAATTGAAAGGAGTCACGATCTCCAGTACAAATTAACACTTCATAGTTCGATTTTTCTGCAGTTTTTGCAAAGGTGGCAATTATGTCATCAGCCTCATATCCTTCAAGTTCATACTGTTTTATGCCAAAGCAATTAACCATCTCGTTAATATGAGAAATTTGAGATCGAAACTCATCGGGGGTACTCGCTCTGTTCGCTTTGTACTCAGGAAATTTCTCACTGCGAAACGTTTTCCTGGAAACATCAAAAGCCACAGCAATATGTGTGGGCTTTTCTTCCTTGATCAGATTTATCATCATTGAAGCAAAACCATAAATTGCATTAGTTGGTTGACCGCTTGAGGTTTTGAAATTTTCTACTGGCAAGGCATAAAAAGCACGATATGCCATGGAATGCCCATCTATCAGCAGTAAACGCTTCTTGATGTTGCTCATAATGTGATTCTAATTGGCATTACAGGTTAAACTTACGATCATGACCGATTATTTAGAAGAGATTCGAAAGCGTCCCCTTAGCGCACTAGATAAGAAAATGGGCATTGAAATTATCGAAGCATCCCCACAACGGATGGTTGGAACTATGCCAGTGGAAGGAAATACTCAGCCAAGTGGATTGTTGCATGGCGGTGCAAATGTAGTGCTGGCCGAAACCTTAGGGTCAGTTGGTACTCATTTGCATGCCGGTCCAAATCGCAGAGTTGTTGGAATTGATGTGAACGCAACCCACCACAAATCTGCCACAAGTGGCTTTGTAACTGCGGTTGCTACTGCGGTTACTTTAGGAAAAACTCTTTGTTGTTATGAGGTTGAAATCACCAACGACAAGGGTGAAAGAACTTGTAGTGCGCGTATCACTTGTTTGATATTAGCTGAACGCTGATCTACTGATCTGGAACTGATTCGGGTGAAATTATCGCCTGCGCAACTTGCTTCATAGAGATCCTTCGATCCATCGCAGTTTTTTGAATCCAACTAAAGCTCTCCGGCTCAGAAAGATTCATTGCCTTCATTAAAATTCCCTTTGCACGATCAATAATTTTCCTAGTCTCTAACCGCTCGTATAGATCTGCCACTTCTGCCTCTAAGGTTTTCATTTGCCGATGGCGACTAATCGCAATCTCGATTGCAGGCACTAAATCACCAATTGAAAATGGCTTAACAACATATGCCATTACGCCAGCATCACGTGCACGCTCTACCAACTCTCGCTGACTAAACGCTGTCAACATTAAAACAGGTGAAATAGAAATAATCTGCTCAGCAGCTGTAATGCCGTCAACCTCTGGCATTTTTACATCCAAAATTGATAAGTCAGGTTTATATTTTTTTGCCATCTCAATTGCAACAGCACCGTTTTCGGCTTGAGCAACCACTTCATACCCAGCATCAGATAGCATCTCAACTAAATCTAACCGAATGATGGTTTCATCTTCGGCTACCAATATTCTAATTTTCTGGCTGTTTGTACTCATGTGCCTCGAGTCGGATTCGAACCGACACTATACGGTTTTTGAGACCGTCCTCTCTACCGTTGGAGTACCGAGGCTGAAAGAGAGATGTAGTTTATATCCGATATCTTTTTATACTAAATTACTTGCGATAAGCAGCGGCAACGCCACCTACTGCATCACCAATTTTATGAACTCTCATAGCATTTATAGATCCAGGAATTCCTGGTGGTGAACCAGCAACAATCAGAACTAGATCTCCAATACTTACTCTCTTAGATTCAATTAAAATACTATCCACCTGCATAACCATTTCATCGGTGTGATTTACTACTTTGGTTAGCATGGATTCAATACCCCAGGAGAGAGCCAATCGATTGTAGGTTCCGACCTCTGGAGTTAATGCCAGCATAGGAATTGGCGAACGAAGCCGAGACATACGTCTTGCTGAGTCTCCACTTTGAGTAAATGCAACTAAAAATTTTGCGCCAACAGTTGCCCCGACCTCAGTTGCAGCTTTTGTAATTGCACCACCTTTAGTTGCAGGTGAATGTTTCAAAGGCGGGATTTGATCAAGTGCAACCTCTTCGGTGCGTTCGATAATTCTGGCCATTATTTTTACCGCTTCAATTGGAAAACTTCCAACACTTGTTTCACCTGAGAGCATCAAAGCATCAGCACCGTCTAGTACAGCATTTGCACAATCTGTTGCTTCCGCGCGAGTTGGCTGAGAATTAATAATCATCGAGTCAAGCATTTGAGTTGCAACAATTACTGGTTTGGCAGATTCTCGAGCCAATGTAATACAACGCTTTTGAACCATAGGAACATCTTCAATTGGCAATTCAACTCCAAGATCACCTCTTGCAACCATAATCCCGTCAAATGCATCTACAATTTCTTGTAGGTTAGCAACTGCCTGTGGCTTTTCTATCTTTGCAATAACCGGAATACGTGCGCCGAATTCATCCATAACTTTATGAACATCTTTCAAATCTGCCGCACTTCTCACAAATGAAAGTGCTATGAAATCAACTCCGGCCTTAATTGCCCACTTTAAATCTGTAATGTCTTTTTCTGAAAGAGCTGGCACTGAGACCGCTACCCCAGGAAGATTTAATCCTTTATTACTGCTCACTAATCCTGCATGAATGACTTTAGTTATAACCTCAGTTCCAGACACCTCTACGACCTCTACTGTAACTTTTCCATCATCGATCAGAATTAAATCACCTACTCGGCAATCACCGGGTAAACCTTTGTAAGTTGTACTCGCCCGCTCTTTTGACCCGTCAACATCTTGTGTTGTAATTGTAAATATCTCGCCTTTGCCAATTTCATAGGGACCATTTGAGAATTTACCTAGGCGAACTTTTGGTCCCTGCAAATCTGCTATAACTGCAACAGCTTTGTTGGTTTTCTTTGCCACTTCTCGAACGGTGTTTAATCTCGACTGATGTTCACTTTGCTGTCCATGAGAGAGATTTAATCTTGCCATGTTCATGCCGGCTTCAACCAATTCCGTTATTTTGACAACAGACTCAACAGCCGGCCCTAAAGTGCAAACTATTTTGGCTCGACGCATAGATATGACTTTAAACCATCAATGGACGTGCGGTTGGCTCCAGCGGAAATGGCAGTTGCGTGTGTCCAGTTAAATATCGATCAACCGCCGCAGCAGCGCTTCTACCCTCAGCAATTGCCCAAACAATTAATGATTGCCCTCTGCCAGCATCTCCACAAACATAAACACCTTCGGAGGAGGTTGCATAATCATCATCACGTTTAATATTTCCTCGATCGTCAATTTCTACCTCTAATTGACTGAGTAATTCACTTTTTTCTGGCCCAGTAAATCCCAATGCCAAGAGTGCAAGTTGTGCTGGAATCTCTTTTTCACTTCCAGGTATTGGTTCAAATTTGCCATTTAAAAATCTAGTTTCAATAAGTTTCAAGGCTCGCAAATTGCCATCCTTATCTTTAAGGAATTCCTGAGTTGAAACTGCATACATACGATCACCAGCCTCTTCATGAGCACTACTGACTCGATAAACCATTGGATATGTTGGCCAAGGCTGACTACTTGGCCGTTCATTTTCAGGCCTTGGCATAATTTCAAGTTGCGTCACCGATTTCGCACCTTGCCTAATGGCAGTGCCCAAACAATCAGCACCCGTATCTCCGCCACCAAGAATGACTACATCTTTACCAGCTGCATTAATTACAGGATCTGACTCCAGTTCATTCAACGCTTGTTTATTGCCCCATGGTAAATACTCCATGGCTTGATACACCCCTTTAGCATCACGGCCAGATATCGGTAAGTCCCGCCAATTTGTGGCACCAATTGCAACCACAACTGCATCGTATTTGCTGCGCAAAGCTGAGCCAGTGATCTCTTTGCCAACATTTATACCAGTTCTAAATCTTGTACCCTCTTGCTGCATTTGGTAAAGCCTGCGATCAATGATTGATTTTTCCATTTTAAATTCAGGAATTCCATACCGAAGTAATCCACCAATTTTATCTGCTCGCTCGTATACAACAACTGTATGTCCAGCACGAGTCAGCTGTTGCGCCGCAGCGAGTCCAGCTGGTCCAGATCCAACAACAGCAACTGTTCGGCCAGATAACCTGTCTGGAATTAATGGCACAACGCGTTTTTCTAAGAACGCCTCTTCGATAGTTCGTAGCTCTACCTGCTTTATCGTTACCGCTTCGGCATTAATCGCAACCACGCAAGCAGTTTCGCAAGGTGCAGGGCACAACCTGCCAGTGAATTCGGGAAAATTATTAGTTGCATGCAACCTCTCTATTGCCTCAACTTTTTCACCACGCCAAATTAAGTCATTCCACTCTGGAATTAAATTACCTAGTGGGCAACCTTGATGACAGAATGGAATTCCACAATCCATACATCGGCCAGCTTGTTTTTGCAGCGCTGAAAAATCCTGCTCCTGATAAACCTCTTTCCAATCCTTAATTCGAACATCAACTGGTCTACGCTTTGGAAGTTCACGTGGTGTGTTTATAAAACCTTTTGGATCAGCCATTTATCACCGCCATTACTGCATCTTCTTCTGGCAAACCTTCACGTTGAGCCTTAGCCATCAAATCCAAAACTCTTGCGTAATCCCTTGGCATTACCTGGGTTATTCGATTCTTGCTTTTATCCCAGTCATTTAATAATTCACCGGCAACCTTAGAGCCTGTCTCGGTAAAAAACTTTGAGACTGCACTTTTTACAAATTGTTCTTGATTAATTGGCAGCGCAAGCAAATCCACCATCTCAGTATTAACTAAGGCAGGATCAATATCTAGGATAAAAGCCATACCTCCCGACATTCCCGCTGCAAAATTTCTACCAGTACTTCCTAGAACTATGACAACACCGCCCGTCATATATTCGCAGCCGTGATCACCAACCCCTTCGACAACGGCAGTCGCTCCGGAGTTGCGCACACAGAATCTCTCTCCGACAACGCCCGAAATCATAATTTCACCTGATGTTGCACCATAACCAATAACATTGCCAGCAATTACATTGTTATTAGAGTTGAACTTAGCTTTTTCATCGGGGCGGATAATCACTCGCCCCCCAGATAAACCCTTCGCCACATAATCATTGCTGTCACCGTAGAGTCTTAGGGTTAACCCGGATGGGATGAAAGCACCAAATGATTGACCGGCTGAACCATGAAAAGTAATGTCAATTGTGTCTGTTGGCAGACCTTGGCCGCCGTATTTACGGGTAATCTCACTTCCAAGCATCGTACCCACAGTTCGATTCACATTTCTAACTGGCATTTGCAACATTACAGATTTGCCCTCTACCAAAGCGTCTTTAGAAAGTTTTATTAATTCGTTATCAAGTGCTGTTGCTAATCCATGATCTTGCTTAATCACATTCTTTCTTGGTGAATTATGTGAGGGTGCAACCAGTATCGGTGAAAGATCCAGGCCTTTTGCCTTCCAATGCTCAAATGCCTCTCGAGTATCCAGTAATTCAACCTGGCCAATAGCTTCCTCTAGTTTTTTAAATCCAAGATCTGCTAATAATTGTCGCACCTCTTCCGCTATGTACTCAAAAAAGGTTTCTACAAATTCAGGCTTACCGGTAAATTTCTTTCGCAACTCTGGATTTTGAGTGGCTACTCCGACTGGACAGGTATCCAAGTGACAAACCCTCATCATTACACAGCCTGAAACAACCAGTGGTGCGGTAGCAAATCCAAACTCTTCTGCCCCCAATAACGCCGCAATTACTACATCTCGTCCAGTCTTCATTTGACCATCTACTTGCACGACAATTCGATCGCGCAACCCATTTAACATTAAAGTTTGTTGCGTCTCCGCCAAGCCTAACTCCCAAGGCGCTCCAGCATGTTTTAGTGATGTCAGGGGTGAAGCACCTGTGCCACCATCATGACCAGATATTAAAACTACATCTGCATGTGCCTTACTTACACCAGCCGCTACAGTGCCAACACCGACCTCCGCTACTAGCTTCACATGAATTCTCGCTTGATTGTTTGCATTTTTTAAGTCGTGGATAAGTTGAGCAAGATCTTCAATTGAATAAATATCATGATGAGGTGGGGGTGAAATTAAACCGACACCTGGTGTTGAGTATCTAACCTTTGCTATCCAGGGATAAACCTTATTTCCTGGAAGTTGACCTCCTTCACCTGGTTTTGCACCCTGTGCCATCTTTATTTGGATGTCATCAGCATTAACTAAATATTCACTGGTTACACCAAATCTGCCACTGGCAACTTGCTTAATTGCCGAACGCCTTAAATCACCATTGCTGTCAGCGATATTTCTAGCTGGATCCTCACCACCTTCACCGGTATTGGATTTTCCACCTATTCGATTCATAGCAATTGCCAAAGTTTCATGAGCTTCTTGTGAAATTGATCCGTAGGACATCGCACCAGTAGCAAACCGCTTTAAAATCTCTGATGCCGGCTCAACCTCTTCAATCGGTATGGGCTTTCGCATTTCAGTCTTAAAACTAAACAATCCCCTCAAGGTCATTAGCCTGCGAGATTGATCATCTACCCTTGCTGTATATCGCTTGAAAACATCAAATCTTTTTGTCCGAGTAGCGTGCTGCAGAGTAAAAACAGTTTCTGGATCAAATAAATGTGGTTCACCCTCTCGACGCCACTGATACTCACCACCAATCTGTAACTTCTTCGAACCAGGAATCTCACCACCGGGCGGATAAGCAATGTGATGTCTTTTAATAGTTTCGCTAGCAAGTATTTCAATGCCAACTCCACCTAATCTGGATGTAAGACCCACAAAATACTCATCGACAACTTCTTTTGATAGACCGATAGCTTCAAATATTTGCGCACCTGTATAAGAGGCGATAGTGGAAACACCCATCTTGGACATCACCTTCAACACGCCTTTACCTAAAGATTTTATTAAATTTCGTACTGCCTTTTCTGGAGTCAAACCAGTGATCACTCCCTGCCTTACTAAATCCTCAGCAGTTTCCATTGCAAGATATGGATTTACTGCAGCAGCACCAAACCCAATCAATAGGGCAACATGATGTACCTCTCGAACCTCGCCACTTTCAACTACTAAACCAACTTTCGTACGAGTTTTTTCTCGAATCAAATGATGGTGAACAGCTGAGGTTAAAAGCAAAGAAGGAATTGGAGCATTTTCAGCATCACCATCTCGATCGGATAAAACTATAATTCTTGCGCCTTCTTCAATTGCTTTCGATACTTCGGTTCTGATCTCTTTAATTCTTGCTGCTAACCCTTGCCCACCGCCTGCAATAGGAAATAGACCTTTGACTACATGGCAAACAAATCCAGGTTGATCACCGTCAGCATTCACATTAATAATTTTTGCAAGTTCATCATTATCAATTACTGGAAATTGCAGTGATATCTGTCTGCATGAATTAGGTCCTGGATCCAGTAGGTTATGTTCTGGACCAATTGATCCACCCAGGGATGTAACCAGCTCTTCTCGAATTGCATCTAATGGCGGATTAGTTACCTGTGCAAATAGCTGAGCAAAATAATCAAATAACAGTCTTGGTTTTTCAGATAGTGCTGCAATAGGTGTATCAGTCCCCATAGAGCCCAATGGCTCAGCGCCATTGCGTGCCATTGGCGTAATGATCAACCGGATCTCCTCTTCGGTATAGCCAAAAGCTCTTTGCCTTCTGACTACAGATGAGTGCGGATACACAATATGCTCTCGCGCTGGTAGATCACTTAATCTGACTAAACCAGAACTTAACCACTCACCATATGGCTGCGCCGAAGCTAAGGTTTGCTTGATTTCATCATCTTCAATTATTCGTCTCTGATCAATATCAACTAAAAACATTTTTCCTGGTTGTAATCTGCCTTTTCTGACTACTGACTCAGGCTTGAAATCTAAAACACCAACCTCGCTGGCAAGAACAACTAATCCATCATCAGTCACCCAAAATCTTGATGGCCGCAATCCATTTCTATCTAATACAGCACCAATTTGATGGCCATCTGTAAAGGTCACGCACGCTGGTCCATCCCAAGGTTCCATTAATGCTGAATGAAATGCGTAAAAATCCTTTCGAATTTGCGGCATGGTTGCATGATTTTCCCAAGCCTCCGGAATCATCATCAATACTGAATGCGGCAGTGATCTGCCACCTAAATACAGAAGCTCTAGCACTTCATCAAAAGATGCAGAGTCACTTCCAGAATCATTAACGATTGGAAAAAGTCGCTTCAGATCGCCAGGTATTAAATCACTCTCTAATAAGGTTTCTCGAGCCCGCATCCAATTTCGATTTCCTTTTACGGTATTAATCTCACCATTGTGGGCAATATATCGATATGGATGTGCAAGGGGCCAAGACGGAAAGGTATTGGTAGAAAATCTTGAGTGCACTAATGCAAATGGTGATTCCACCATTGAATTGGACAGGTCTGGAAAAAACTCTTCTAATTGACCGGTCGTCAACATTCCCTTATAGACAATTGTCCGACTAGAAAGTGATGAGATGTAGATTGGTAGTGAATGTTCTACTCGCTTGCGTAGACAGAAGGCTAATCTCTCAAGGGATAAATTCTTTTCCCCCTTAGCACCTGCAATAAATAATTGTTTGAATTCAGGCATCACAGATAGCGCCGTTTTTCCAATAGATTTAGAGTCAATCGGTAAATCTCGCCAACCAAGAATTTTTATACCTTCTTCACTTGCAATTTTTGAAATCTTGGCTTGATAATCAAGCGTATTTGGTTGCACAAAGAAAATTCCAGTGGCATATGAACCAAAGTCTGGAAGCTTGAAATCAACAACTGAGCGATAAAATTTGTCTGGAACTTGAATTAGAATTCCAGCGCCATCGCCGCTATCTGGCTCTGCACCAGATGCTCCGCGATGCTCTAAATTCCGTAGAGCAGTTAAGGCTTTGCTAACAATCTCATGAGTAGGTAATTTCTTTAAAGTAGCGACCATTGCCACGCCACATGCGTCATGTTCATAGGCAGGGTCATAAAGCCCAATAGCTTTTGGGGTACTGGAAAAACTATTAATTGTTTCCAAGTTTTAGGCCGCTCCCACTAGAGAGTCGGGACGACAATGGCCCAACTTAAATTTTACTTGTTTAAGAGACTAATAGTAGCAGGGTAGTTAAACCCCAGTAAGTCCAACCAACCAGCCAATTCCAGCAGTAATTGTTACTCCAATCACCCCACCAGAAAACACTCTAAAAATTGTGGAAGGTAAAGCCGAGCCAGCAATCTTTGCACTGATATAACCAGCTGCAATTAAACCAGCCGCAGTGAAAGTAAGGATTAAGGGAACTTGATTTTCAGTCGCAATTAACGCACCAATTAAAGGAACTACTCCACCTGCTGTAAAAGATATAGCGGAAGCAGCAGCTGCCTGTACCGGCCGCGCCCTTGTGTGATCGTAATGACCAAGTTCATCTCGTAAATGAGCATCCAATGCATTTTTAGCATGCATGGCGGTTACAACCTGTTTTGCAAGATTTTCGGTTAAACCTCGTTTGACGTAAATATCAACTAGTTCGGAAAATTCACTCTCTGGATCCTCTGCTAATTGTCTAGTCTCTATTTCTCGATCTGCATTTTCAACATCTAGTTGCGATTTGACTGATACATACTCACCAACCGCCATCGACATTGCACCAGCCGCGATTCCTGCCAATCCAGCTGTAATAATAAAATCACTCTTATTTGCTGCGGCAATCGCAATCATTAAACTTGCGGTAGAAACCAAACCGTCATTGGATCCTAAAACTGCAGCCCGCAGCCACCCCGCTCTATTTGCGCGATGCTCTAAATTGCGAATCTGAACCTCTTCTAATCCCACGACGAAATACTAACTTGCCTCTGGAGAATCAACCCGGTTGACACCTCTTTTGCTGCGATATAGATATATAACGGCAGAGGCAAAAACAATAATAGATACCCAAATATTTAAGCGTAGCCCCAAAATGTAATTGGCCTCATCAATCCTTAACGCCTCAATCCAGAATCTGCCTGCGGTGTAGCCAGCAATGTAGAGTGCGAATATATCTCCAGGATTACGGGATATTGAGTTTAAAAACCCCGGTAACTTTATCAATAAGAACGCTATTAGTAGACACCACAGTAATTCATAGAGAAATGTTGGATGGAAAGTTGCAAATTCTTCATATCCAACTGGTCGATTTTTAGCTTCGATTTCAAGCGCCCAGGGAAGCGTTGTTGGTTTACCAAATACCTCTTGATTAAAATAATTACCGATCCTGCCAATTGCTTGGGCAATTATTACACCAGGAGCTAAGGAATCAAGTAGTTTTGCAAAACTCAACGTAGTTGTATGAGTTTTGAAATATACATACGCGCCAATTGCGCCAAGAGAAATGGCTCCCCAAATTCCTAAGCCACCCTGCCAAATCCGCAAGGCATCAACTGGATTGCCATTCTCCCCAAAATACTGTTGTGGAGATGAAATTACATGGTAGATCCGTCCACCTATGATTCCAAAGGGCACCGCCCAAATTGCAACCTCAGAAACTTCATCTGGATTACCGCCTAAGTTTGCATATCGCCATCTGCCAAGCCAAATTGCAACTGCGATTCCAGTAATAATGCACAGAGCATAAAAATGAATGGTTAGCGGACCAATTGAAAGCGTAGATGTGGTTGGACTAGGGATTAATTCAACCATTATCTAGATTTATTACTTAACGCCACCGGCAGCAAGTGCTGCTCTAAATTTTCCGAGATCGCCATACTCGGTATTTCTATCTAGAGCCTTACCATTAACTTTAATAGTTGGGGTTCCGTTTACATCTGCCTTTGCAGATGCAGCAGCAACATTACTTGTCCATTTAACATACTTGCCATCATTCACACATTGTTTGAAACTCTCTGATTCAATTCCAATTGATTTTCCAAGAGCGACTAGATATTCACTCTGCCATTTTCCTGAATTCTCACTCTGAGGTTGGTTTTGGAATAAGGCTAGATTCATATCCACAAACTCACCCTCATCTGCTGCGCAGGCAGCTGCATTTGCAGCCAAAATTGATTCTGGACCGATAAAAGTCATTGGATGGAAAACAACTTTTGCTTTCTTTTGAGCAATGACTTCATTTAAATATCCGCCATTAATAATTTCAAATACTCGACAAGCTGGGCACTGGTAATCAATATAGACATCAATCGTGGGTGTGCTTGTTGGATTCAGAACTATCCCATATCCATCAGACTCTGAGACTGCGGCTGGAATTGCAGCGGTAGAGTCGGAGCGACTACTGATAAGTGAAAAAACCACACCAACTGCAACGATAAATACCACCATTGCAATTACTAAATTTCTTGTTCCCTTATCACCACCGCTTGTAGCCATTTATTCCGCTCTCCTTATTGTTTATCTAGTGCAAATCTACCCTTTGGGAAGTAATACAGGAAAATTCCCAAAGCAAACAAGCCTATGTCTCGTATAATCTCTGATAAATACTTTGTGTCCTCAGGGTCAATAGGACCCCCGCCGCCAAAACAACCACAGTCAATACTCAATCCGCGAGCCCAAGCTTGAGCAATCGCGATAATAAAAGCCAACATAATTATGGCGCCAAACAAGCCGGAAATAGATACTGCTACTCCCAAAATAAGCAGTAAACCAAGACCTATTTCTACCCAAGGCAGCACATATCCAAGAAAGTTTGCAATTGCTGTTGGTAATAATTCGTAAGCCCTAACTGCCATTGCAGATTTTTGTAAGTTACCCACTTTCAAAGCACCAGCTGCGATCAACACCCCACCTAAAACTAACCGTGCTAATAAAGTTATCCATGGTTGATATAGACCAAACTTAGCGCGCACTATTCACCCCTTCTGATAACGAGACTGCCAGTTGCTTGACTTTTTTAAGTCCTAACCTGCCTGACCCATTTTCTTGGATAATCTTAATGAACGCCGACCCAACAATTACGCCATCAGCATATGTGGCAACCTCTCGGGCTTGTTCTTTGGTTGAGACCCCAAGCCCCACAGCAACCGGAAGATTACTAACCTGACGAATACGATCAACCAATGATTTTGCATTTGTTGAGACAACATCTCGAGTGCCCGTAACTCCCATAAGACTTGCTGCGTAGACAAATCCGGAGCACTCTTTTGTAACCTTTGCCAACCGTTCATCTGTAGTGCTCGGAGCTACCACATAGATTTGGTTTATTGCACTTCGGCTGGTTTCCTCCTTCCAACTTTGAGATTCCTCAATTGTTAGGTCTGGAGTAATCACACCTGAGCCACCAAGATTAGAGATTTTGCTGGCAAACTCAGCGGCACCATATTTTTCAATAGGACTCCAGTAACTCATTATTAGTGATGGAACTCCGTAATCAACACTTGATTTCATTAGTTCAAATACCTGATCAACACCCACTCCATTTTTAATTGCCTCTTCCGATGCTGCTTGAATTACTGGCCCATCCATCACCGGGTCGGAGTAAGGAAAACCAATTTCGATTGCATCGACTCCACCGTCAATCATGGCCTTTATTATTTTCTTTGATGCTTTTTGGGTTGGAAAGCCAGCCGGAAGATATCCAATTAATACAGCTTTATTTGCACTCCTTGATGTCTCAAAAAGTTGATCAAGGGCAGTGCGCATTAAAGCGGTAATCCAAAATACTCTGCCGCCGTCTGCACATCCTTATCACCGCGTCCAGATAAGTTGATTAGCAAAGTTGATTTCTCACCTAACTCATTGCCAATCTCTAGAGCACCTGCCAACGCATGAGCAGTTTCAATAGCTGGAATAATTCCCTCAGATTTACAAAGTAGTGAAAAGGCATACATCGCCTGGTCATCAGTGATTGGGCGATATTCAGCACGACCAATATCATTCAAATAAGCATGCTCCGGGCCAACTCCTGGATAATCTAAACCAGCTGAGATCGAATGTGACTCAATAGTTTGTCCATCAGAATCTTGCAAGACATATGAACGAGTTCCATGTAATACCCCAGGCTTGCCACCTGAAATCGTAGCTGCATGTAAACCAGTTTCAATCCCTTTTCCACCCGCCTCTAATCCAATAAGACGCACTGAAGTATCATCAATAAATGGATGAAAAATTCCTATTGCATTTGATCCACCACCAACACATGCCAGCACTGCATCAGGCAGCTTGCCTGTTAGTTTTAGCACCTGCTCCCGTGCTTCAACTCCAATAATTCGTTGAAAATCCCGAACAATTGTGGGAAAGGGATGCGGACCAGCGACTGTACCTAATAGATAATGAGTTGTTGCGACATTTGTGACCCAATCACGCATTGCTTCATTAATAGCATCTTTTAAAGTTTTCGAACCTTGCGTTACTGGTACAACTGTGGCACCCAGCAATTTCATTCTCGCTACATTTAATGCTTGTCGTTTAGTATCCGCTTCGCCCATATAGACAACGCACTCCAAGCCAAATAATGCCGCAGCTGTTGCCGATGCAACTCCATGTTGGCCTGCACCAGTCTCGGCAATTATTCGTTTCTTGCCCATCCGCTTTGTCAGTAGAGCCTGTCCCATAACATTATTGATTTTGTGACTACCGGTGTGATTTAAATCTTCACGTTTTAATAAAATCCTTGCCCCGCCTGCGTGTTCAGAAAATCTCTTTGCGTCAGTCAAAATGCTTGGTCTGCCAGAGTAGGTTTTATGTAATTCCATTAACTCATTTTGAAAAACCGGATCAGCCTGTGCGGAAATATGAGCCGCAGATAATTCATCAAGCGCAGCAATCAATGCCTCCGGTACAAATCTTCCGCCATATGGCCCAAAATGTCCCAGCACCGAAGAATCAATACTTTGTGTGCTCTTATCCTGTGCCATGGTCATTAGTTTATTAGATCTTTATCGATTGAGGAGTTGTTTAATAGTATGAACTGGATTACCTGCTTTAACTAAACTCTCCCCGATCAACACCGCATTTGCGCCTAAATTTGAAACTGCTTCAACTTGTGCTGGGGAGCTGATTCCAGATTCAGCCACCTTGATAATCGTTGCTGGTAGTTGCGGCAGAATCCGCTGAAAATTCTCAAGATCAACCTCTAGTGTTTTCAAATTTCGCGAATTAACACCAATAATTTTCGCTCCAATATCTAATGCAGTCTCAGCTTCAGCTAGGTCATGGATCTCAACTAAAACATCCATGCCTAATCCCTGAGCTAATTGGTAAAAATCAACCAACTTCGATTTTGAAAGTCCAGCCACAATTAGTAACATTAAATCGGCGCCTAATATCCTTGATTCATAAACTTGGAACTCTGTCACAATAAAATCTTTGCGTAAGACTGGTAGATCTACCGCTGAACGAACCGCAATCAGATCAGCAATACTCCCTTTAAATCTTCGCCCCTCAGTTAGTACGCTAATTACATCCGCACCACCCTCCTGATATTTGCTAGCTAGTTCTACTGGATCTGAAATTGCCGCTAAATCACCTTTGCTTGGTGAGGATCGTTTAACTTCCGCAATTAATCTCATTCCATCTTTACTTAGAGATTGATAAGCACCTCGTAATTTTGGTGCGCCCTGAAGCTGCTCCTGAAGTTGGGAAATTGGAATTATTCGACGATTAACATCCTCCAACACACCATCAATTATCGATGTTAAAACATTTGTCTCACTCATCAGTTGGGTCTACCCCTTCTGATAATGAATTCCATTGATTTTTCGATTTCTTTTCATACCTATTAGAACTACTTTTTTTGCTGAGTCTAATTATTAAAAAGGCAGATATTGCTATGACTAGGAAGCTGGTAAAAATTGAGCCCTTCATTGCGCAACCACCATTGCATTAGCAGTCGCTATGGCGCCTAGAACCGCAGCAGCTTTGTTTATACATTCTTGATTTTCAGAAACAGGATCTGAATCTGCAACAATTCCAGCACCTGCTTGTACATAAGCTGTTCCATCTTTAATAACAGCGGTCCTAATCGCAATGCATGTATCAATATTTCCAGTGAAGTCCAGGTAGCCAATTGTGCCGCCATAAATTTCTCTTCTAGTTGGTTCATTTTCTTCAATAATTTGCATCGCTCTTGGTTTTGGAGCACCCGATAATGTCCCCGCTGGAAAAACTGAGAATAATGCTTCGATTGGCGCTACCTCTGGCAAAAGTCTTCCCACTACAGTAGAAACTATGTGCATCACATGTGAATACTTTTCAATTTGCATAAATTGGGAGACTTCAACTGATCCAGGCTGACAAACTCGACCTAAATCATTTCTGCCCAAATCTACAAGCATTAGGTGCTCTGCCCGCTCCTTTGGATCCTGTAAGAGTTCATTTGCTATTTGCTCATCAATTTTTGGATCATTGTTTCGTGCCCTAGTTCCAGCAATTGGATGAATAATCACTTGCTCTCCAGTTACTTTGACTAGTGCCTCAGGGCTGGAGCCAACAACTGATAAGCCGTCAACAAATCTAAACAAATACATATATGGGCTTGGGTTTTGCTCCCTAAGTACTCGATATAGATCAAATGGTTGCGACAAAGCCGGCATGGTAAATCTTTGCGAAAGAACTACTTGGAAAGCCTCCCCTGAGCGAATTTGCTCCTTTATTAATTCTACTTTTTCAATATAACTCTGGTCAGTAGTGTTTCTTTCATACTCAGGTGTGACTCGGTATTTTATCTGTGCAAAATCTTTCACACCTTGAAGATTAAGGTCAGCCTCCATTTTATCTAATCGAGTAATCGCAGTGTCATACGCCAGATCAACCCGCTCAGAACTTCCATCCCAATTGATGGCGTTTGCAATTAATGTAATTTCATTTTCTTGATGATCAAAGACAGCTAGATCTGATGTAAGCATCATCGCAATTTCCGGAATCTTAAGATCACTCCTTGCCTGAGTACTTAATTTTTCAAGCCGCCTAACAATCTCATATCCCAAGTAACCAACCAATCCACCGGTCAGAGGTGGCAGCCCTGCAATCTTGGGAGATCGAAGATGAGCGGTTGCAATTCGCAGCGCATCAAGTGGATCGATGCCGAATGGAGCACCTGCTGGCATAACACCACTCCAAATTGCTAGGCCATTTTCCTCCGTCAAGGTTGCTTGGCTATTAACTCCGATAAAGGAATAGCGTGCCCAAATTCCTGACTCTGCCGATTCAAGCAGAAATGTGCCACTGCGATGATTAGTTAATTTGCTATATAAAGATAAGGGAGTTTGGTCTTTACCAGATAATTTACGAGCGACTGGAATGACATTAAAATCACGAGCATACTGTCTAAATTTCTCTAAATTTATAAGCGCCTTATCCACTCACCTATTCTGCCGTAATCTAAGAGTCAGGCGCACCGTTTATTTATAGCAGGTATCTAGTGCCTCTTCGATGCTGAATGAGCCCACATACAGAGCTTTACCAACTATCACAGCGGATAAACCCATTTTGCGCAGTTGCTGTAAGTCAAGCAAAGTAGAAACTCCACCGCTTGCAATAACTTCAGCTGATGTTTGGCTCATGACATCCTCCAGTAATTTAAAATTGGGCCCACCTAATGCTCCATCAGTTGAATTGTCGGTAACAATTATTCGTGCACAACTAGCCTCGTTTAGAATTGAAATAAAATAATTAAGATCTCCAATTACCTTGCCGCTCCCCCTGGCAACAAGTGAACCATGACTTACATCCAAACCAATACAAACTCTTTCGGGATATTTCTTTAGTACATCCTTAACCCAGTCAAAATCTTCTAGTGCAGCGGTAGAGATATTAATCCGCTTAGCAGATGTAGCTAAAGCCAGATCTAAACTTTTCTGATTCTCTATCCCACCAGATAATTGAGTGTTTACTTGACTCATTGCTGATAACTGCTGAATCAAGGAAGAATTATTACCGGTGCCATAGGCCGCATCTAAATCAACTAAATGAATCCACTTGCTACCGGCTGCAACAAATCTTTGCAAAACCTCAAGTGGCTCTACCAGCACCGAATTTGCAGTAGATGCCGCCGAGCTGATTTGAACTACCTTCCCATTTTTTATATCAATTGCCGGAAGTAGCTCAAGTGGTTTCATTAAACCCTAAACCAGTAAGCAATCTGGACCGAGCACAGTTTTAAGATCCGCACTCAGGCTGGGTGAAGCGGTAACCTTTAAATTCTCATCTAATTTCATAGTAGTTTTTTTCTCTCCATCTATCAATCTTAAATGTACCTCTCGAGCTCCTGGGTGTGATTTCAAGATTTCATTCATTCGCTCTATCACCGGTGGTGTGCACCGAGACACCTCCATTGAAATTACTAGCGGACCAGTCGGTATCAGCTTTAAATCAGGTAAAGATAAATCTAGTGCTGAAATTCTTGGCTGCTCCTCCCGCTTATCAACTCGACCACGAATAGCTACTATCCGATCCTCAACTAAATTGACTCCGTGAGTTGAATAAGCATTTGAGAAAAACAAAACATCTATTGCGCCATCTAAATCCTCCACCGTCACAATTGCCCAAGGATTGCCTTGTTTTGAAACTTTGCGTTGAATCTGAGTAATTAAACCGCTGATCGTGATGATTTGATCATGCCCCACTTCAGAGATTTGGCTAATTGAAAAATCTGACACCGAACGCAGTACATGTTCAACTCCTAAGAGTGGATGATCGGAGACATAAAGCCCCAACATTTCTCGCTCATATCCCAGCAACATCATTTTTTCCCATTCGCTATCTGGAATATCAAGTGCTACTCCACTTACGGTAGATGTGGCATTTGTTGAACCAAACAAATCAAATTGACCAATAGATTCTGCTCGCTTTGCCTCAGATACCGCATCTAACGCTTCAAGAAAGACCATCATCAGACCTCTGCGGGTATGGCCTAAGGTATCGAATGCGCCAGCTTTGATTAATGACTCAATAGTTTTCTTGTTACACACATGTGAATCCACTTTTGCTAAAAAATCTCCAAAACTTTGATATCTACCTTTTTGATTTCGATTAGCAATGATTGATGCAACTACATTTTCCCCCACATTTCTTATTGCGGTTAAACCAAAACGAATATCAACTCCTCTAGGTGTGTACTCTGAATCTGATTCATTGACATCAGGTGGCAAAACCTTGATGCCCATGCGCCGACACTCATTTAAATACAAAGCGCTTTTGTCCTTATCATCCCGCACGCTTGTGAGCAGTGCTGCCATATATTCGGCTGGGTAATTGGCCTTTAAATATGCAGTCCAAAATGAAAGTAAGCCATATCCAGCACTGTGTGCTCTATTAAAGGCGTAATCAGAGAATGGAATCAGTGTTTGCCAGAGTTTTTCGATTGCATCATCTGAAAATTTATTACTCTTCATGCCTGCTTCAAAGTGAACTTTTTCTTTATCAAGTATCTTTTTGTCTTTCTTACCCATCGCTTTTCGAAGCAGATCTGCTCGCCCTAAAGTAAAACCAGCAACTTTTTGAGCAATAGCTAAAACTTGCTCCTGGTAAACAATCAGCCCATAGGTATCCTTCAATATTTCATTTAATGGTTTATCTAGCTCTGCATGGATACCGGCAGGGGTTTTACGCCCATTCTTGTAATCTGCGTATTTGTTATGTGAATCCTCACCCATGGGACCTGGGCGATAAAGCGCAATCACCGCAGCAATATCTTCAAAACTATCAGGTGCCATTGATCTAAGTAATGATCTAATCGGGGCGCTATCCAATTGGAATACCCCTAGGGTGTCACCTCTTGATAGTAATTCAAAAGTTTTCTTGTCCTTAAGTTCCAACTCCTCGAGCACAACCTTCTTGCCTAGATTCTTTTCAATATTTATTAAGCAGTCATCTAATACAGATAGGTTCCTTAAACCCAAAAAGTCCATTTTTAACAAACCGGTGGCTTCGCAGGCACCCATATCAAACTGGGTGATAATCGCCCCGTCAGCCTCACGCCTATGAATTGGAATTACATCAAGCAGTGGCTCTTTACTTAAAATTACACCAGCTGCATGCACACCCCACTGGCGCTTCAAGCCTTCAATTCCTAAGGCTGTGTCAACTATTTTCTTGGAATCAAGATCAGACTCATAGAGGTTTCTAAATTCACTAGCCTCGCCATACCGATCATTATCCATATTAAATATGCCAGTTAATGAAATATCCTTACCCATTATTGAAGGTGGCAAAGTCTTGGTTAACTTCTCGCCTAACGCATATGGATATCCAAGAACTCGCGTGGAATCTTTGATTGCCTGTTTAGATTTTATAGTGCCGTAGGTAATGATTTGGGCAACCCGATCATCCCCATATTTTGTCGTGGCGTATTGAATCATCTCTGATCTTCGACGCTCATCAAAGTCAAGATCGATATCTGGCATAGAGATACGCTCTGGATTTAAGAATCGCTCAAACAGCAATCCAAATTTAATCGGATCAAGCCCAGTGACGCCTAGTGAGTAAGAAACTAATGATCCTGCCGCAGAGCCGCGACCAGGACCAACTCTGATTCCAACCTCTCTGGCATGTTTACAAAGATCTGCTACCACTAGGAAATAGCCAGGAAAACCCATTTTTATCATGACATCTAATTCAAAATTGAGTCGCTGCAAATACTCATCTGGTATCTGCCCATTCATTCGATCTGATAATCCTTGATTAGCCAGTTTTCGCAGCCAGCTATCTTCACTTTCTCCTGCTGGGACCGAAAACCTAGGTAATAAATTTTCACCTTCCCGCATTGTAGTTTCGCAACGCTCAGCGATAAGCAGAGTGTTGTCACACGCCTGTGGGTAATCCTTGAATAACTGGCGCATCTGTGCCGCACTCTTAAGATAAAACTCCGAGTTTTCAAATTTAAATCGCTTGGGGTCGGCAATAGTTGCGCCAGATTGAATACATAGCAGCACCTCATGTGCTGCTGCATCCTTGTGGTGGGTATAGTGAAGATCATTGGTTGCAAGTAAAGGTAAATTTAATTCTTTGCCTAATTTTATTAAATCTGCGAATACTCGCTTTTCGATATCAATTCCATGATCCATTAACTCAAGATAAAAGTTGTTTGCCCCAAAAATCTCCCGCATTCCAGCCGCAGCATTCACCGCTTCCTGATATGCACCCATTCTTAATCTGGTCTGAATCTCACCACCAGGACATCCGGTAGTTGCAATAATTCCGTTTGAATATTTTGCCAATAACTCTTTATCAACTCGGGGCTTGTAATAAAACCCCTCCAGCGATGCCAGAGATGAAAGTTTAAACAGATTAGAGAGCCCCTGATTATTTTCAGCAAGCAATGTCATGTGCGTGTAAGCACCACCTGCGGAGACATCATCCTCTCCCCCTTCAGCCCATTTGACGCGCCGTTTATCAAATCGAGATTCGGGGGCGACATAAGCTTCAATTCCAATTATTGGCTTTACACCTGCCGCTTTTGCTGTTTTATGAAACTCAAAGGCACCAAATACATTTCCATGATCTGTCATTGCAATCGCCGGCATCTTTTGGCGAGCGACCTCGGTAACTAACTCTGAAATTTTTGCAGCACCATCTAGCATCGAATACTCGGTGTGCACATGAAGATGCACAAAATTTTCCGAATCTTTCAAGTTTTCCGGTGAATTAGACATGGGTGGTGAGATTACTACTGCAAATTATTTCTAGCGGGAAATATCAGAAAGTATCTGTAATGAGCGTGTCAGATCCTCGGGGTAGTCGGCGGTAAATGAGAGTCGCTCACCGCTTGCCGGATGGGTAAAACCCAATTCCTTGGCATGTAGCCAAGGCCTGCTAATTCCCAGCCTTGTTGCCAGCGCCGGATCTGCGCCGTAGGTCAGATCCCCAACTAATGGGTGGTGCAATGCAGAAAAATGCACTCGAATCTGATGAGTCCGCCCAGTCTCAAGTTCAATCTCAAGTGAGGTTACTGCTGGAAAGACCTCTAAAGTTTTGTAATGGGTGATGCTTGGTTTGCCATTAGCAACGACAGCAAACCGATAATCCTCTCTTGGATGACGATCAATTGGTGCATCTATTGTGCCAACTGTTGGATCCATATGTCCTTGCACTAAGGCGTGATAAACCTTGGAGACAGTTCTTTGCCTAAATTGATCTTTCAGATGTGCATAAGCAATTTCGTTTTTTGCAACTACCATCAAACCCGATGTACCCACATCTAATCGATGAACTACCCCTTGCCTTTCCGCGGCGCCGGAGGTTGCAAGTTGATATCCAGCTGCAAATATTGCTCCAACCACTGTTGCACCTTTCCAGCCAGGGCTTGGGTGAGCGGCGATACCAACTGGTTTATTTATTACAATTAAATACTCATCATCAAAAACTACCTTTAAGCCATCTATTGGTGTGGCAGTTAATTTTGCCTCACCTTTGACCGCTGGTAGCAGAATTTCTAATTGGTCGCCAGTTATCACCCGGTCTGATTTACCAACTACTTTGCCACTTTTTGATACCTCGCCAGCATCAATCAGTCCGACGATTACATTACGTGAAAGGCCCAATAATCTTGAAAGTGCTGCATCAACTCGTTCTTGATTTAAGCCCTCGGGGATAGAAAGATTTTTCACCTCGCGCTCACTCACCGATTATCTCCCTTTTTACTAAATTTGATGTTTTTCCAGCTCAGCAATGTAATGAGAATTGCAGCAGAAACCACTGACATATCGGCAATATTAAAGATCGGCCAATTTGGAATCTGTATCCAATCTACTACCTCACCTTGTAATCCACCTGGTGGTCGAAAAATGCGATCACTCAGATTGCCAAATATGCCACCAAGGGCAAGGCCTAGCGCAATTGCCCACCCGGTTGAGGTTACTTTACGGCCATAATAAAAAATCGCCGCCGCAACTATTATCGAAAAAGTTGATAAAAAGATTGTTCCACTAGTGGCAAGGCTAAAAGCAGCACCTGAATTAAAAGTGAGTTTAAATTGTAGAAGTGAACCAATTACTTTCCTTGGTTCATCGGATAAGTACTCAATGGCAAGGGTTTTGGTTAAATAGTCTGAAGCAAAAACCATCAAAGCAATTGCTGCTAACCATTTTCGCTGAATTATGTTCAGCGTCGTTCCTCCTTTTGCTTACAAACCATGCAAAGTGTTGCGCGTGGGAAAACCTGTAATCTCGCTTTGCCAATAAAGTTTCCGCACTCTTCACATTTCCCATATGTCTTGTTTTCAATCCGGTCTAGTGCTCGTTCAGTCTGCTGCACCATATCTCTTGCGTTGTATACCAAAGACATTTCATGTTCGCGTTCAAAAGTTTTTGCTCCGGCATCGGCCTGGTCATCACCAGCGCCAACACCAGCTGCTTCAACCAAGTCTTCCATCTCTGCCTCGGCGATCTCCAATTCTTTTTGTAATCTAATTAAATCTTTGGCAAGTTCAGATTTAATACTTCGAAGCTCAGTGGCATTCCAGGCATTTTCGGTAGCAGCTGCCACTAACGGTGCTGGGGCCCCTTTTATTGGTTTTAATGCTGCTGCCTTCTTCGATTTCAATACCGGCCTTGGTGGTGGTGGCATCATCAATCGTTTTTCTACAACCACCGCCTGCGCATTAGCATTTGGCATTGTTGAAGTAACGGAAATTGTTGTAGAGGATCCAGAGGTTGAAGTTTGCAACTTTGCTGGAAACGGCTTACCAGGTCCCTTTTTAAAATTCGATTTTTTCGACAGTGATGGTTTCACAATGTTCGGTGATCGTTTGGCAATCTTCTTTACGCTTTTTTTAGCAGTAGGTTTCTTTACAGAACTCTTTTGATTGCCCTTTTTGGCAGTTGACTTAGCCGGTTTTTTCACCGATGATTTCGAACTTTTTTTTGCTGATTTCTTAAATAACTTCCTGATAGCCACAATACCCCCTGGAGGGGCAAAGGTTATGGCTTGGCCGAAGTAATTACCAACCGCCACCCCCGTGTGAAAATATTAGAGACCAATAAAAGGTTAGCCCCCACGTTAGAATGTAGGGTGGATATGAATAAGCAGCGCGAAATCAATACTTTATCTGCGCAAATCGATCTTCCTGCCATGGAAGCAGAGATCTTAGATTTTTGGGCACAGAATCAAATTTTCGAGAAATCTGTAACCAATCGAGATGGTTCACCTCGTTGGAGTTTCTATGAAGGCCCCCCAACTGCAAACGGCATGCCTGGTACTCATCACATAGAAGCACGTGTCTTTAAAGATCTCTTTCCACGATTTCAAACCATGAAGGGCAAACAGGTAATTCGCAAAGCTGGTTGGGACTGCCATGGTTTGCCAGTTGAAATTGCGGTAGAAAAAGAGTTGGGATTCACCGGCAAGGCAGATATTGAAAAGTTTGGTGTTGCAGCATTTAATGAAAAATGTAGAGAATCAGTGCAACGCCACGTAAATGAGTTTACGGATATGACAAAGCGCATGGGCTTCTGGGTTGATTTTGATGATGCTTACTGGACTATGTCGCCGGAATATATCGAAAGCGTTTGGTGGTCTTTGCAGCAGATCTGGAATAAAGGATTGTTGGTACAAGATCATCGCGTAGCACCTTACTGCCCAAGGTGTGGAACAGGACTTTCAGATCATGAATTAGCCCAAGGCTATGAAACTATTAAAGACCCTTCAGTTTATGTCCGCATGCCAGCAACCTCTGGCAAGTTAGCCGAATTAAAAGCGAGTTTGTTAATTTGGACAACCACACCTTGGACACTAGTTTCAAATACTGCAGTTGCAGTAAATCCAAAGGTCGAGTACCAAGTTGTTGAAGTAAAAATCGATGAAAAAAGTGAACGATTGGTGGTAGCTAGCGATTTAGCTGCCATATTAGGTGAAGACAGAAAAGTTGTTGCCACTTTTATGGGTAAAGATCTAGAACACACTAAATATGCCAGGCCCTTTGATTTTGTCGAAATCAAGGATTCACACTTTGTAGTTTTGGCGGATTATGTGACTGTGGAAGATGGCACTGGTTTAGTTCATCAGTCACCAGCATTTGGCGCTGATGATTTAGAGGTTTGTCGTAAATACAACTTACCGGTAGTAAATCCAGTAAACCCTGATGGGCATTTCCACCAAGATGTGCCATTAATTGGTGGCGTGTTTTTTAAAGAGTCAGATAAAGCATTAATCAAAGATCTAAAAAGTCGAGGATTACTCTTTAAAAGTACCCAGTTTGAGCACTCCTACCCACACTGTTGGCGCTGCCATACCGCGTTAATGTATTACGCCCAACCATCTTGGTATGTGAAAACAACTGCGGTTAAAAGCGACCTTCTACGAGAGAATGCAAAAACGGATTGGCACCCAGAATCTATTAAAAATGGCAGATTTGGCGACTGGTTAAACAACAACATCGATTGGGCAGTTTCTCGCAACCGTTATTGGGGAACTCCGCTGCCAATTTGGCGCTGCGAAAATAAACATGATATTTGCGTGGGTTCACTTGCGGAATTGAGTAAGTTAGCAGGCAAAGAGCTCAGCACTCTTGATCCGCATCGACCATTTGTCGATGATATTAAATTCAAATGTAATCAATGCTCCGCAACTATGCAGCGGGTAGCAGAGGTGATTGATTGCTGGTATGACTCAGGTGCTATGCCTTTTGCCCAGTGGGGGTATCCACACAAAGCGGGATCTACCCAGCAGTTTGAATCTGCTTATCCAGCCGATTTTATTTGCGAGGCAATTGATCAAACCCGTGGGTGGTTTTACACACTAATGACCATCGGCACATTGGTTTTTGATAAATCCTCTTATAAAACAGTTTTATGCCTTGGCCACATATTAGATAAAGATGGCAGAAAGATGAGCAAGCACTTAGGAAATGTGCTTGAACCAATGCCACTACTAAATCAACACGGTGCGGACGCAGTGCGCTGGTACATGTTGGCTGCAGGCTCACCGTGGAGTGCCAGGCGAGTTGGCCATGATGCAATCACTGATGTTGTTAGGAAGACTCTTCTAACCTACTGGAACACCATCTCTTTCTTCACCCTTTATGCCAAAGCTGCAAACTTCAAAGTAACGGCTCTCTCCGAGGATTTAACTCTGATGGATAAGTGGATAATTTCAGAGGTAAATAAATTAATTGTCGCCGTTGACCATGCCCTGGAGAACTTTGATTCACAAACTGCTGGCTCAGTAATTGCAAATTTCATCGATGATTTATCAAACTGGTATGTAAGGCGTTCTCGGCGGCGATTTTGGGATGGTGATGAGGTTGCGCTTAATACTCTCTACTACTGTTTGAAAAACCTCACCTTGTTGCTGGCACCAATGGTGCCATTCATTTCAGAACATGTTTGGCAAAATTTGATTAAGGTTGCACAATCAGATCAAGTCGAATCTATTCACTTAGCCAACTTTCCAACTGCTAATAAATCAATGATTGATGAAAATCTTTCTGCCGCGGTTGCGCTCTCTCGCCGCTTAGTTGAGCTTGGGCGCTCGGCACGGGCTGAATCTGGTGTAAAGATCCGCCAACCATTATCCAGGGCGCTGGTCTCGGCCCCTGGCTGGGAAAAACTCTCAGTTGAAATCAAATCTCATATCGCCGAAGAATTAAATATTTTAAAGCTTGATGACATCCATGTAGCAGGCACTGATTTGGTTGATATATCGGTGAAAGCTAATTTTCGGACCCTTGGTGAAAAGTTTGGTGCCGATGTTCAGACAATCGCTAAAACCATCGCTGCCACTGACCATGGCGCCTTAGTGAAGGATTTACGTAAAAACACCGCTCACACTCTTGCGGTCAATTTATCCTCAGGTGAAAAATCAGCCCAGATCACATTGGATGATTTAATTATTACTGAAACCCCACGAAGTGGCTGGTCAGTTGCATCACACGCGGGTGAGAATTTGGCGCTTGACCTCACTCTGACACCTGAGTTGATAAATGCTGGATTAGTCCGTGAGGTCATACGAGCGATTCAAGAGGAGCGAAAGAATATTGGATTAGATATTAGTGATCGAATTACTGTTAAATGGAATGCCCCAGAATCCACATCCAATGCTATTTCAGCAGCAATAGAAGAAATTAGTGCTGAGGTGCTTGCCACCACTATGGTTCAAGTTAAATCTGAAAGCAACAAGAGTGATGAATTAGGTTTGTGGCTAAATCTGGTTAAGAATTAAAGAATTATCACCAATCGCATAAGCAGTTGAACCACAAAAAAGACCACGATAAAAGATAGATCAAGTGAGATTCCACCTAATCTAAGTGGTGGAACGAATTGCCTGACAAAATTAAGCGGCTTATCCGTGATGGTATAAACCAACTCAGCTAATGCAAGAAATACACCCCGCGGTCTAAAATTAGGTGAGAATATCCGAATGTAATCCAGAATTAAACGCGCGATTAAAGCTATTAAAAAAAGATTCAGCGCCCAATAAATTAGACCTACTACTGCGCCCATTACCTTTAAGTTGGATCAGCTTTGATTAAAGAAACTTGCTTGCGCCGCGGAATTTCTATCTTCAACACTTACAGAAACATTTGGTGGTGTTAACAAAAATACCTTAGGGGTAACTTTCTCAATTTTTCCGTTGTGACCAAATACTAAACCGGAGGCAAAATCAATTAAGCGTTTGCGCTCTGTATCTTCGGCTTCACTTAAATTCATAATTACTGGCTTGCCTTCACGATAATGCTCACCAATTAATCGAACCTCGCTATAGGTGCGTGGTGTTAGCGAAATGATATGGTCCACAACTTTGTTTGCATCTACATGTGGTAGCAACTCAACATTAGACTTAGCAGCTGGCTTGCTATTGGCGCGAACTAACCTTGGTGCACGTTGGGTAAGTTGGTCTGTTCCGTGATCCAACTCTTCCTCATCCATCAATCCGAGGTATCCAGCGACCTTCTTAAATGCATTAGCCATGGCTTAAATCTATGTGATCTACGCTCGATTACCGAGGATTGAACTGCCAATTCGCAGATGTGTCGCACCATATTCAAGAGCCATTTCATAATCGCCACTCATCCCTGCCGATAGCGATTTGGCTGCGTTAAAGGTTGCCTTAAAATCATTGTGAATGCCCTGTAATCTGCCAAAAGCCCTCGGCAGATCTCCAGAAACTGGTGCCACAGCCATCAAGCCCTTGATTGAAATGTTCGGCAACTGACTAATCTCTGTAGCCAGAGTGATTAATTTTTGGGGATCTACTCCCCCACGAGATTCTGGCGGATTATCAAGTGATACTTGGATGAAAATCGATTTAGATTTACCAGCTGAATTTTCTGAAATAATTTTGGCGTACTTGAATTGATCAACTGAGTGAATATAGCTCGCCCAATTGGTGATTGATTTCAATTTGTTGCTCTGAATCCCTCCTTGAAAATGCCAGTTGATATCTGCTGGCAATTGGTCAACCTTTACTGCGGCCTCTTGGTCGCGATTTTCACCAAACTCTCTCACCCCAAGTGAATACAAAATCTCTAAATCAGATAGTGGAAAGGTTTTTGTGACAACTATTAAGGTAATTTCATCGATAGTTCGATTCGATCTCTTGGCAGCGCTGGCAATGCGCTCTTTGACCTGCTCAAGATTTCTTGAAATCTCATCGACTCGATTCATAAGCTGATCACTCCAACTTGCCTGCCTGCTTCACCATGTGCTCGGTATGAGAAGTAGTCAGAGTTTTCTTTAGTACAAATTCCAAGATTTGAAAGTGGTAGGTCAGATAACTGCTGCGCCAATCCGGCGTATAGATTTAGATGATTTCGCTTTCCACCGGTTGCTGGGTGGAGTTTGGTTATATCTGCATACATCTGGGCATCAACCTCATAGCAATTCCCGCAGATGTGTGGTCCCACTACTCCAGTTATGTTGCTAGAACCCAACTCCCGCATTTTTTTCACTGCATTGACCGCAACCTCATTGAGTAATCCTTTTCTGCCAACATGAACAGCCGCCACCGCCTGGCTTGAAATTAGAAGTAGAGGGATGCAATCTGCAACTCTAACCGCCAGGGCAATATCTTTATTTGTGCACACTAAACCATCTGCGCCAGGTGTGGTTCCTATCTGATCAACCACCGCAATCTCGTTACTATGAGTTTGCGACATAAATTGAACCTGTTTATTTAATAACTCTTCCAGCTTATCTTTTTCGCTTTGATTAACTGGATCTGCAAGTGAGCCAAAATTTCTAGATGTAAAAAGCAGCCGAGCCATTTCGGCTACTACCGCATGAAATCAGGGATATCGATCTCATCTTCTGCGACTAACTCTTCAAAGGTAATCCGCTTACGTGGCCGATCTGCAGCATCAACATTTAGATCAAGGGCAACGGCCAAAGGATCATTGGCAGCGATTGGATCTGCCTCACCACCGATTGTGGCGGCGTTGATCACCGGCATCAGAACACGTTTTGGTTGACCGCCATCAAAACCTGCAGCTATTACGGTGACTCTAACCTCATCACCCAACGCATCATCAATAACTGTTCCATAAATAATGTTTGCATCCGGGTGAGCAGATTTTGCAACCAACTCTGCAGCTTCAGAGATCTCAAACAAACCAAGATCAGAGCCACCAGCGATGGATAGCAAAACGCCATGCGCGCCATCGATTGATGCTTCAAGCAGTGGACTTGAGATTGCAAGCTCAGCTGCACGTATTGATCGTGCTTCACCTCGAGCTGATCCAATTCCCATTAAAGCAGAACCTGCTCCAGCCATTACGCTTTTGACATCGGCAAAATCTAAATTGATTAAGCCTGGTGTAGTGATCAAATCTGTAATTCCTTGAACACCAGATAGTAAAACTTGATCAGCAGTTCTAAATGCCTCAAGTGCACTAATTGAACGATCAGATATTGCAAGTAGTCGATCATTAGGAATCACAATTAATGTATCAACCTCTGTTCTTAAATTTTCAATACCTTCATCTGCTTGCGCAGTTCTACGCTTTCCTTCAAATGTAAATGGCTTAGTAACTACGCCAACTGTAAGTGCCCCAAGATCTTTAGCAACTTTGGCAACTATCGGTGCACCACCGGTACCAGTTCCGCCACCTTCACCGGCAGTAATGAACACCATGTCTGCGCCGCGAAGTACCTCTTCGATTTCATCAATGTGATCAAGTGCTGCCTGTCGACCAATCTCTGGCGCAGCCCCTGCACCCAATCCTCTAGTTAATTTTCTACCAATATCTAATTTCACATCAGCATCAGACATTAACAATGCCTGCGCATCTGTATTAATCGCAATGAACTCAACGCCTTTTAATCCGACATCAATCATTCTGTTAACAGCATTAACTCCGCCACCGCCAATACCAACAACTTTAATTACAGCTAAATAATTTTGCGGTGTTGCCACTTTGCGCCCCATCCCTAGCCCTAAATCTCAAGTCGAGAGTTAAGGTTATCCCTATCCGATTGAGTAAAAGTAGGCACTACTGCGCGTTCAATCAACAACCGACACGAAGTATTGGGCTTTAAATAATTCAGTTAATTTTCAAAAAATTTAAAGATTTCAGATCGGATTATTTGCCATAAAACTAGGTGAAAAATGCGGGGTTATTTGACCACTGGTGCAGAGGGTTGAGATAGATCAACCTGTCTAATCTCATTATTTTCCGGCAACTTCAGCAGTGCAATCAGAATTGAGGACTTTTGTTCTAACTGTTGCACACCTCCCCAATTGATCTCAACTGGGCGCTGATTTATCTGGGTTTGCATCAAAATATCACCGCTTTTTGTGACCGAGATTTGCCTCAGATCTTGGATTAAATACTGCAGATCTTCCGGTAATTGCTGAAGTAGTTTTACTACCCCAGAAAGATCAGCCTTACTATCGCCAGCGGTGGAAACTATTGGCAGCATATCTTGACCCTGGAGCTGTCTACTTGAAGTTGGTTTGAAAATGACTCCACTAATATCAAGATTGACCATACTGTTTTCTGTAGTTAAAGCTTTAGCAACGGCAACTCTTTCCGTTACTACGATGGAGATCTGTTTGCTGAACCAATTTCTTGAAACATCAGATGTTGACAGCCAATCTAACTTACTCAATGACCTTTCAATTGCTCTTGGATCTACTCTTGCTAACTTTTGCCCTACCTGTGGTAATACTTCGTCATTTTCAAATTGAGCAAGAATTGCTGGTTGCGCAGTGGTGCCAATTATTTCAACACTCTTCACTGTTAATACCGAGGACCAGCCAAGTAGATAGGCCATCGCTGCAAAAGCCGCAATCGTGGTTGTGGTTATTGCCAGTCGTTTTATTCGCTTTTTAACTTTATCAGCCATGTATTGATTTAGCGGTTAGAAAGTGCTTGCAGAATCGGTTCGCCAAGGGAGCTAACATCTCCTGCCCCAAGGGTAATTATCACATCACCACTTTTTGCCATTGCTGCCACCTCATTAACCACCGCCAGCATGGATGGCTCAAATTTCACTTCAGTATCTGACATATTTTTAGCAATTAAAAGTGATGAGACTCCCGATATGGGTTTCTCACTTGCTGCATAAACTTCGAGCAAAAAAGTAAAGTCAGCTATTTTTAGAGCGGTAGCAAAGGCGGGGGCAAAAGCAGCAGTTCTGGAGTAGCGATGGGGTTGAAAAACGACTATGACCCTCCCGCTTTGCGCTAAATTTTTTGCCGCAATCAATGTAACAGTCAACTCAGTTGGATGATGACCGTAATCATCAATTACCTTAACGCCAGCAACCTCGCCTTTTAATTCAAACCGACGCCTAGTTCCAGTAAAGCTTTTGAGACCTAATATCAATTTATCCTCAGCCGCACCCACCTCAGTGGCTGCTGCAAAAGCTGCTAATGAATTGAGCAAATTATGCTCCCCAGGAAGTGAAAGTTGGAGCTCGCCAAGTTTTTTACCAGTGCTTGAGATTGAAGCGATCGAGGTAGTTGGCGCCAATGCAATTTTGCTCATTCTAAAATCATTGCTTTCATCTTTGCCATATAGCAGGATTTTTAAATCAGGCCTGTTGATTCGCTTTAATAAGGTTTTTACGCCAGGGTCATCGCCACAGGCGACCAAAAAACCATTCTTTTTAATCGAGGAAACAAAATGCTCAAAAACCTCGAATACCGCTGCTTCATCTGCAAAGTGATCCACATGATCCAATTCAATATTGGTAATAATGGCGCCAGTTGGTTGATACGCGAGAAATGATCCATCTGATTCATCTGCCTCGGCTATAAATATTGAACCACTACCACTATGGGCATTGGTGCCTGCGGTGTTAATTGTTCCGCCGATTGCAAAGGATGGATCAAGCCCAGCTGATTGCAAAGCGACAGTTAGCATGGCGGTGGTTGTAGTTTTTCCGTGAGTTCCAGCGACAGCAATTGAGGTGGACTCAGACATTAACCAAGCTAACGCATTAGCCCGTTGCACCACCTGAATACTTCTTGCTTTTGCTGCAAGTAACTCCGGGTTGGTCTCCGCAATTGCCGAAGAAATAATCACTAACTCAGCTCCTCCTAGATTTTGAGCATCATGTCCAATAAATATTTCAGCTCCTAATGCCTTAAGTGAGGTGAGGAGTGAAGAATCATTTTTATCTGAGCCTGAAATGTTGAAACCTTTTGCCAACATGATTCGCGCAATTCCGCTCATCCCAGCGCCACCGATGCCGATAAAATGAATCTTTAACTTTGCTAACTCACTTAAAGTAAACCTTTGATTAGTGCTCATTTACCACTGCCAACTCTGGTAATTATTGCCTGACCAATTATCTGGCTAGCAGAAAATTCTCCACGCACACTTGGCTGGTAATTGCTTGCCTTATGCCAGATTTGATCCCAATTACTAATTAACCAGTCAGCGTTAAATTTATTATCATCTACCACTTCAGCGGCGCCAGCAATTTGCAAATCAGCAGCATTGGCTGCCTGCTCACCATTTCCAATTGGTAGTGGAATTAAAATTGCAAACTTACCTACAGCAGCCAACTCTGCACAGGTTAGGGCACCACTTCGTGCAATCACCAGATCAGCTGCGTGATAGGCAGCAGACATGTCATCGATATAGGAAACCGGTAGGTAATTTTCAGTTGAGGGAGGTAGCGGGTTGTTGCGACCAACCGAATGGACAACTTGAACACCCTTTTCAGTAAATATTGAAAGTGATTGCAAAATTGCTTCATTAATGTGCCTAGAACCTTGAGAGCCACCAAAGACCAAAATTGTTGGCTTGTTTGCAGAGAGCTTCCATTTATCTAACTGCGCCTGCCTAATCTTTGTTGCCTCATCAGGTGAAAGATGCGCTGCAGCAATGATTTCAGCCCTAATCGGCATGCCACTTAATTGCGCCTTACGCCATCTACCAATCTTTTGTCCAGCACGAGAAAAGGCAATAAAAATTTGATCAGCAAAGGGCACACCCAGTCTGTTCGCCCAACCTGGAATTGCATTTGCCTCATGAATAAAGATTGGCTTGCGTAAAATTGCCGCAGCTAAATAAATTGGTGGACAGGCGTAACCACCAAATCCAATTACTAAATCTGATTGACGACAAATTTTAAGAGCTTTTACCGTGGCATAAACGATTTTTATTGGCCAGATAAATGTAGCGGGCGTGATCTGCCTTGGCATCAATACCTTAGGAATATGAAGCAATTGAAAACCTGCATTCGGAACTAATTGATTTTCCAGGCCTGATTTAGTCCCTACAAATGTTATTTCCCAATCTGGCTTATTGGTATGCAGCCAGTGGGCTACAGCTAATGCTGGTTCAACATGGCCTGCTGTGCCACCACCGGCAAATAGGATTTTGGCGCTCATTGATTCATTTTTCGCAATCGACTTGCCTTAATACCATCTGCAATCTCAGGTGTACGTCTGGCTACACCTAATACATAACCTATTGCAATTAGATTTGCTAACAAAGATGAGCCACCGTAGGAGATTAATGGCAGCGTTACACCAATCACTGGCACAAGTGAGGTAGCGGAACCAACATTTATCGTAATTTGAGCTATCAACCAGCATGCAACACCCGCCGTCACATATCTAGAAAAATCATCCTTAGTTTTCAGTGCCACACGCAGAATCGAATAAATTAACGCTGCATAAAGCGCCAACACCAGTAATGTGCCCAACAAACCAAGCTCTTCGCCAATTACTGAGAAAATAAAATCAGTATGTGCCTCAGCCAGATTGGCCCACTTTTGTTTACTTGCGCCCAATCCACTTCCCCATAAACCACCACTTGCAAGTCCCATAATGCTGTGCGCCGGCTGCCACCCTGCGAATTTGTAGTATCGCTCATCAAATGGATCAAACAGGGCTGCAAATCTACCCATTCGATAATTACTACTTAAAACAAAAGCACTTCCGATTACTACCCCAAAAACTCCAATGGCAGCAAAAAGTTTCATTGGCGCCCCAGAAATAAATAACACTCCGACAAATATGATTAAAACCAAAAGCGCAGTGCCAAGATCATTTCCAAATAAAATTAATATCTCTATTACAAATAAACCAGGTAAAAGCCTCAAAAAATTTTTCAACTTAGAAGGTGCGTCGCCTATTTTTCGAAGTTGTAGAGCACACCAGAGTATTAAACCAAATTTTGCAAACTCTGACGGCTGTAAGGTGAAGCCAGCAATCTCGATCCAGTTTCTATTTCCATTAATGTTTTTTCCGAGATTCGGTATAAATGGCAGTAGCAAAATAATGATTGAAATACTTAGCGAGTAGCGGGCGATTTTGGGCCAAATCAAACCGCGAACTCGATGGGACCAATAAAATCCAAAGCCACCAATGATTAAAAAGAAGAATTGCTTTATAAAGATTGAGTAGGTGTTACCACTCTCACTCAGAGAAGTAACGGTTGATGCAGATAAAACCATGGTTAAGCCAAGTGCACATAAGAAAAGCGTGCTCCAGATTATTAAGTAGTATGGAAGCTCTGGTCTGGTAAAAAATCTAGAGTACTTGTGCATTGTTAAATTGCTACTCATATCAGACCAAGGCCTTAACTGCTTGTGCAAATAGCTGCCCACGCTCTGCATATGAATTGAATTGATCCATGGAAGCACAGGCTGGTGCTAGCAATACAGTATCCCCCGGCTTAGCAATATTAATTGCTTGGAAAACTACATCCTCCATCAATTTCTTTGCATCACTAATTTGATCAACTCTATAAATCTCAATGGCAGGTGATTTTTCCTTGAACGCCTCCGCTATTAGCTCGCGATCTGCCCCAATTAAAATTACAGATTTAATTCTGCTGGAGCATCTTTGAGCCAATTCATTCATGCTTGCCCCTTTTGCAAGGCCACCCGCAATCCATACCACATTAAAGTTTGCCAGCAATGAAGCGATGGCAGCGTGAGGATTAGTTGCCTTTGAATCATCGATCCAGTTAATTTCATTTTTGTTTATTACTAATTCCATACGATGATGATCCGGCGAAAAATTCTTAAGACCAGATTTAATCAATTCATAATTTACGCCTATTGCCAATGCCAATGCTGCTGCTGCAAGTGCGTTAAGTATGTTATGTGGAACAGTTGGTGTTATATCAACCAACTCTGATATCTCATTAGCTTGTGCTGGTGAAAGTGAAAAAGCACGATCTACCAATAAATTCTCTACTACGCCCAACTCACCTGCATTTGGGGTTTCAAGTGAGAACCAAATTACTGAATCTGCCCTTACTCGACGTGATAACTCAGGATCGGACTTGTTTAATATAACTTTTGAACTCTGCTTGAGCAATTTAAGCTTTGCCAAAGCGTAAGCTTCAAAACTTCCATGCCAATCGATGTGATCTTGAGCAATATTAAGAACTGCCACCGCCTCATACTTCGCTAAATTACTCCACTCTATTTGAAATGATGAAAGCTCGATTGCCAAGTACTCATAAGGTTTATCTGCAGTTACGGCATCAATGACTGTTTCACCAACATTTCCGCAAGCTGCGCCATTTATTTTTGCTGCCTTGAAAATGGATTCAACCATCTTGATAGTTGTGGTTTTGCCATTTGTGCCGGTTAAAGCAATCCATCGTTGATCAGGGGCTAATACTTGCTTTATTTTCCAGGCCAAATCAACCTCACTTATTACCTCAATACCACTGCTTTTAAGTTTTGAAATTACTGGATGGTCTAGACGCCATCCGGGTGAAACTACCGCCAGTTGAATTCCATCCGGTATTTGATTTGTTACATCTGAAGTATTAGATAATTTCTCATCAAACAAGACAGTAGTTGCACCGAACTTTTTTAACGCCTTCTCAACAGATCGACCAGTAACACCTGCACCAATCACTAAACATTTTTTGGCTGCCAATTCTGCGACAAAGTTCATGCTAGGAAACGACCCATTGGGCATAAAACAATCCCAAGCCTGCGGCAACACCAAGACTGGCAATGATCCAGAATCTGATGACAATGGTTACCTCACCCCAACCCATTAATTCAAAGTGATGCTGCAATGGGGCCATCTTGAAAACACGCTTGCCACCTGAAATTTTAAAATAAACCACTTGAATTATTACCGACGCAGTAATCAGAACAAATATAAATCCAAGCACAACTAGCAGCAGTTGAGTTCGTAATGTTATTGCCATTCCGGCTAATGCTCCGCCCAACGCAAGGGAGCCAACATCACCCATAAATATTTTGGCGGGTGAAGCATTCCACCATAAAAATCCGCCACATGCACCCGCTAATGCAGCTGCTAATACAGCAAGATCAAGCGGATCTCTAACCTCATAACATTTAAGCCCAGGTGATACCGCGCAACTTTGGCCAAACTCCCAAACCCCAATTAAAATGAAGGCGGTAAAAACCATAACTGCGGCGCCAGTGGCCAAGCCGTCTAATCCATCAGTCAAATTCACACCATTACTAGTTGCTAGCACCATCAAAATTACCCAAATAATTACAAGCGCAACTGACATCTTTATCGCGGTATCTCTTACCGTAGATAAGTTTGCTGAAATTGGAGATAAACCATCTTGGTCTGGAAACTGCAATCCAGCATAAGCAAATAATCCAGCAACCAAAGCTTGACCAAATAATTTTTGCTTAGCTTTTAATCCTAACGATCTTTGTTTTACGATTTTTAGCCAATCATCCAATAATCCAACAAATCCCAGTCCCAGAATTAGTCCAATTACTAATAATGCTGATGTAGTTGGGGCAACACCGGTTATTAAATGGCTTGCGAAATAACCCACAATTACCGCAGCTATTAAAGCAAGACCCCCCATAGTTGGTGTTCCATGCTTTATATGATGAGTAGTTGGCCCATCTTCACGAATTATTTGGCCGTAACCCTTCCTTGTTAAGATTTTTATTAAAGCAGGAGTAGCAAAGAAGGCAAAAATTGCAGCGATAGCACCAGAGAGCAAAATACCTTTCATTTCTCTCTCCCATTCCAGGCATCTTTAATAATGCTAGCTAGCTCTTCAAACTTCTCAGACCTTGATGCCTTGAGCAACACCACATCGCCAGCCGAAAAATTCTTGACTAACTCTAAAACAGCCTGCGGGTTTGAGCACTTATGTAGGAGCAAATTCCCCTCAAAATCCTTTTTTGCAGGCAGTGTGTAGAGCTCGGTGCCCACACTGACTAGATGATCTATCCCAATCTCAACACAGTACTGCGCAACATCCTCATGGCCCGATTTCTCAGATCCACCTAACTCATGCATTTTGCCTAAAATCGCCCAAGATTGTCCGCCACCTTCTTGGCTTAAGAAAGCAAGTGATTTCACCGCTGCCTTCATACTTTCTGGATTAGCGTTGTAATAATCGTGAATTATTTTAATTTCAGCGAGATCCTCAATTTGCATGCGCCACTTACTGCTCAAAGCAGCGGTAGTAAGACCAAGAGATATTTTCTCACCACCTATACCAAGTGCATATGCTGCGCCAGCAGCACCCAATGCGTTTGCAATTTGATGCTCACCTAGAACATGCAGTGATACTCGGCTTCGATCCTTTGGTGTGACTAGATCAAAATTTGCATATCCGCCGTGGATCTCAATATCAGCCGCTCTTATCTCCTGCCCCTCGCCAAAAAGTATTTTCTTAACCTTTGAATTATCAGCCATTTTTGGTGTGAAGGAGTCATAACAACCTAAAACTGCAACTTTTCCCTCACCGAGGTTTTCTACCAACTCTGCCTTGGTTTTTGCTAATCTCTCAACGGAACCAAACTCACCTAAATGTGCCTGACCTACAACTAAGACCACGCCCACATCTGGTGATGAGATCTTGGTCAGCTTTGCAATATCACCAACATGTCTGGCTCCCATCTCTAAAATACAATATTTTGTATCTTCTGTGCACCTAAGTAAAGTTAATGGCAATCCGATTTCGGTGTTTAGATTATCAATGGTCGAAATAGTTGGGCCAATATTTTTTAAAATAGAGTCTAAGAGCTCTTTAGTAGTGGTTTTTCCTTGTGAACCTGTAATTCCTATTACCTTAAGATCTTTAATGTTTTCTCTAACATATTTTGCTAGATCCAAAAGTGCTTGACCAACATCTGCCACCACAATTGATGAAACCTCAACTGGTTTAGAAACTAATGCAAATTTTGCCCCAGAATATATAGCTTCGTTGACGAAATCATGACCATCCACATTTAACCCTTTGAAGGCTACAAAAAAAGTGCCATCTGTAGCATTTTTCGAATTGATCACCGGATTTTGATCAATCATCATCTCCTCTGGAATATTGTGTAATTTCCCCGAAACTACCTGGGCAAATTTCGCTGCTGAAATTTTAATCATGATTTCTTGCCCTGCTTAATAGATTCAGATAGCTCGATTCGATCATCAAATGGGGTGATAACGCCTTTAAAATCCTGTCCACTTTCATGTCCTTTTCCTAATACCAAAACCGTATCGCCATCCTTTGCTAGTTTCACTGCCTGATCAATTGCCTGCTTACGATCGGCCAATACAAATCCTTTACTACCCATCACAAGCCCATCAGTCATCTGCATCAAAATCTCATCAGCTGATTCAGAGCGTGGGTTATCGCTGGTAAAAATCGCTTGATCACAACCATCAAATAGCGCTTTACCCATTAAAGATCGCTTGCTGCTGTCTCTATCGCCACCACAACCTAATACACCAATAACACGACCTGAAGTAAAGGATCTGGCAGTTTTTAACACTCGCTCCACAGCATCTGGTGAATGGGCGTAATCAACTAACGCGGTAAATGATTGCCCGGCATCTATTTTTTCTAGCCTTCCTGGAACAGAGTTTAGTTTAGGTAGGACAGATGTGATTTGGGAGGTGGCAACACCCGTCAAATTAGTTATTGCAACCGCTAGTAATAAATTCTCTAAATTAAAATCTCCTAGCAGCCCAAAATCACCAGCGATTACCTCACCTGTTTTAGTGGTAATTTCTACAAAAAATCCGTTTTTAGTTGGTTTTGAACTTTTTAAGTAATAATCCGCGCTGCTGGCTTTTTTAGAGACTGTGGTTACTGCAATAGCAGATTCACTTGCTAATTTGGCGCCATAGGCATCATCAATGTTAATTACCGCAACGCTGGCATACTCTGCGGTAAACAAGGCAGCTTTGGCAGCGAAGTAGGAGTCCATTGTCTTGTGATAATCCAGGTGATCTTGGGTGAGATTTGAAAACGCTACAACTTTATATTTGCATCCCTTGATGCGAGATTGATCAATCGCATGGCTACTGACCTCCATAATGAGATTAGTACATCCTTTTTCTAGAGCTGTTGCTGCCAGAGCTTGTAATTCATCTGCCTCTGGCGTTGTTCTTGCAGTTTGTAAATCTTGACCACCAACTTGAACTCCCAAAGTTCCAATTAGCGCAGATTCTTGGCCACTTAGCTGCCAAATTTGTTTAACCAAATAAGCGGTGGTGGTTTTTCCATTAGTGCCAGTTACACCTGCTGCAATTAATTGCTCAAATGGATGGTTATACAACCACGCAGTAATTGGACCGATCAACTTTCTAGGCGCAGGAGCAATAAAACTTGGAATTCCTGCATCCAATTTTTTATCACTTAATACCGCAGCAGCGCCATTGCTTACTGCCTGCTCAATAAATTTTGCCCCGTGCGTTTTACTCCCAGCAAATGCGATAAATAGATCACCCTTTTTCACCTGCTGTGCATTTATGCAAACCCCAGAAATCATGCAGTTTCGGTCAAAGATTTTCGCATCAAAATCTGCAAGTGATTTACTAATGGCAATCTTTGGCCTAATCCTCATTATTAAGCCCCGCTCTTTGCTTTTGTACTCACTGCAGATTTTAAAGCAGCTTCAGTTAGGCTAAAAATAGTTTTATCGGTTTTTGTGGGCTGCACCCGCTTACTTTGCAACACAAAACTCATTACCTTTTTAAATACTGGTCCAGCCAATACTCCACCCCAATGCATTCCTTGTGGGTCTTGAATGGTCACACTAACTACAAACTCAGGTGCATCAGCTGGTGCAAAACCCACAAATGATGCGGTGTAGCCGCTATAGCAACCGCACGCTGTGTTATAGCGATTTGCAGTTCCAGTTTTTCCTGCAATTCGGTAGCCAGGAATTGCCGCTGAAGGCGCAGTTCCGTTTTTGGAAACAACACTTTCCATCATGGCTCTCATATTTTGCGAGGTTTGCTCACTTAAAACTCTTACCGATGCATTTTCCTTTGCCTGGGTGTACTTCCCGCTCTCATCAACCACACCAGCTAATATTGAAGGTGAAACTCGTACGCCATTATTTGCAATTGTGGCAAAGACTGAGGTGGTTTGCATAGCAGTTAATGAATAACCCTGACCAAAAGCAAATGTTGGCAAAGAGGTGCCAGACCAATCTTTCACTTGTAGTAGTGAGCCAGCGGATTCACCAGGAAGTTTTGAATTAGTACTTTGTCCCATACCAAATTTACGTAGGTACTCATACAATCGATCTTTACCCAACTTTTGGCCAATTTGTATTGATCCGGTATTACTTGAAACCGCAAGCAATCCAGTAGTAGTTAATCGCTGCGTTGGATGCTTTTCATGGTCATGGAAGTACTCATCTGCAACCTTCATTTTGTAAGGAATAGTAAATACCGACTCCGGGGTAATCAGACCCTCTTCCATCGCAGCTGCCACAGTAATTACTTTTCCAGTTGAACCTGGTTCGTATACATCTTGCACCGCTGGGTTGCGCAGTTTGCCCAAAGTAATTGAGTTTGAATTGTTGGGATCAAATGTTGGCGCACTTGCTTGCGCCAAAATGGCACCAGTTTTTGGATCCATAACTATTACCGTGCCCGATTGTGCCCTAGCCGAGGAAACCGCCTGATTAATGGCGTTTTGCGCAACCCATTGAATGTCTCGATCAATAGTTAATCGAATACTGGTTCCAGCTTTTGCCTCCACACTAACTCGTTCAGAACCGGGGATTATTTTTCCGCGACCATTTGCGTAGGCGTATTTACCATTTGTGCCAGCAAGTAAATTATTTAGACTACTTTCAATTCCAGAAGCACCTGCTCCTTGATCGTTGATAATTCCCACCAAAGATGCAGTCAATAATCCGCTTGGGTAATCACGAATATAGCTGCGCTCTGGCACAAAGCCAGCTATTCGCTTACTAATTCCTGCTTTACTTTTTAAGAGAATTGAATTGTATTTTTCAATTGCTTCATAAACTTCACTCCACTTAGCTGGGGTGATATCTTTGGCGATCAATACATATCGTCGTTCTCCGGTAAGGTCAGGTAGAAGTTGGCTGGGAGTCATTCCTAGAATTGGTGCCACTATATTTGCGGCAGTTACTGGGTCATTAACCACTGTTTGATCAACGGCAATATTTATTGCTGTGATACTTCTTGCTAATTCAACCCCATTGATATCGTAGATTGTCCCTCGCGGTGCCAAAAGTGTTGCCGTTTTACCCAACTCAACATTCGCCTTTTCGACATAGCCATTTGCTCTGATTGCCTGAATTTCAATTAAGCGCAATCCGAAAAGTAAAAAAATGACAATTGCAATTGCCACAATTTTGCGAATTCGATCCTGCACCAGTCGAGATTGATTCATTAGCCACCTACCGAGATATCTAGAAACCTTGGGTTACTACTAGGGACCATGCCTAATTTGCTTGCTTGCTCAGCTAATTTTTCAGGTGAGGATTTTTGTGCCACTTGGCGCAAAATTGCCTCTCGCTGATCAGTTAATAGCTGCGCCTCTTGTTTGAGTTGCTTTAGCAAGAATGCATCCCTTGCGAGCGCAGTATTAATCACCAAAAGTGATAGCAGCCCTGCGGTAAAAATAGTTGCAATGAAAATTACAAAGGTGCGCTGGGCTGCAACCTCACCAGACTTAATCTCTGGGACAAGTCGTAAAACAGCTTTGTTAGTTTTTTCGCGGACAATCTTGCGAGATATTTCTATCGCCGGTGCTAACTCAAATATCGCCATTAGGCAGCCACCCGTTCAATCGCTCGAAGTCGCATCGATTGCGAACGTGGATTACTTATCTGCTCATTTTCATCAGCACCCTGGCTGCCGCTGAGTAATAATTTGTAGCTTGCTGCTGAGTTAGGAAGCTCAACAGGTAGCCCCCGTGGGGTGGATGATTTTGTAACATTTGCAAAACACCCTTTAACAATTCGATCCTCCAGGGATTGATAAGACATCACTACCAAGCGCCCACCAATACTTAAGGCTGATAAGGCGGCTGGAATTGCTCGCTCTAAAATGGTGAGCTCTTGATTAACCTCTATCCGAATTGCTTGAAAGGTGCGCTTAGCCGGATTACCACCAGTGCGCCGAGCTGCTGCTGGAATTGAGTCTTTAACTATCTGCGCTAGATCCTTAGTGGTATTTAACTCACCAGCTGTTCGCGCCTTGATAATGTTTTCTGCGATCTTGCTAGCAAATTTTTCTTCGCCATAATTTTGTAGAATTTTTGCCAACTGTCCGTGAGAGTAGCTACTGAGTACCTGGGCTGCGGTTATGGCAGCACGCTGATCCATCCGCATATCAAGGGGTGCTTCATAGGCGTAGGAGAAGCCCCGCTCTGCCTGGTCTAGTTGCATTGAGGAGACACCTAAGTCAAACAAAATTGCATCAGCGCTTTCTAATCCAGCGGTAAGAAGTGACGGTTGAATCTGATCAAATGTGGTGTTAATAAATGTGGTGCGCATTTCATACTTAGCTAAATTAGATTTAGCGATGCTAATCGCCGATGCATCTCGGTCTAAACCAATTAACTGTAGGTTGGGAAATCGCTCTAGAAAAACCTTGGCATGGCCACCTAGACCTAGTGTGGCGTCAATTAAGTAAGGTTTAGATTTATTTTCAAGTGCTGGAGATAGCAAATCTACACAGCGCTCAACTGCCACTGGTGTGTGCGAAACCTTTGCACTCATTTGCCTCTCCCCCTTTTTTTCTTCTTCTTTTTCTTAGAACTTTTATTACTTTCATCTACCCAGATATCTACTTAGGTCACCGCCACTTGACGGAACTTTTTTCAATAATGCGCGGCACCGGGGAAGTGGCGCCGCGAATTTTTATAAGTGGCGGTGGCCTAAATAGATATTTGTTTGGATTTAGAACAATCCAGGTAGTACCTCCTCTGATACATCAGCAAAGGTTTTTTCACGATCTGCTAAATACTTACCCCAAGCAGTTTGATCCCAAATTTCAAGTCGAGTATTAGCACCAATTACTACGCAATTTTTTTCTAAGCTGGCGTAAGTTCTAAGTCCAGATGGAATATTGATTCGACCTTGGTTATCTGGCACTTCATCATGAGCACCGGCAAACATCACTCTTAAATAATCACGAGAATTTTTCTGAGTGACTGGTGCTTGACGTAATCTTTCAGTAATTAATGCAAACTCAGCAGCTGGAAAAACATAAAGGCAGTTCTCTTGACCCTTTGTTATTACTAAACCATCTGCTAATTCATCTCTAAATCGAGCTGGCAAAATTAATCTGCCCTTTTCATCAAGTTTGGGCTCATGGGTGCCAAGAAACATCAACTGGCCTCCCCACGCTCAGATTACGGCTTAGGCCACCACTTTACTCCCTTTTTCCCCACTTTCAACCCCCCTCACCCACTAACACTCCACCACCCTCCCTGCGAAAAATTGGGCATAAAAAAACCGCCCAGATAGGCGGTAAGCGACTCTTAATGCAGCTTAATTCTGGTTGTTGCGCCGATCCCATCTCTCCTCGAGCCCTTGCCCCCACCCCGGCTTTTTTACCCCTTTAAAGCCAGTTTTCACCGTGAGGTTGGTGATGAAGAGCAACAATCCAGCTAGACAGATTAGAAATGCAATCACTCCCACTGCGGTGACCTGAGCGATCAGACCGCTGATCAAAACCAGCAAACCAACTACCACAATGCTTAAGCCCAAGAGCGCCCGAGAGCCCTGGCGGGTGCGAGCCTTACCGGTCAAGGTAGATAGCAGCCGTGGATCCTCTTGCTCCAATGCAGCCTCCATCTCAGCAAGAAGTTTTTTTTCGTGGTCAGAAAGTGCCATATTCGAAATATAGAGCACTTGGCGATATTTTTAAACCTAAAGGCTCACTCTTCTTCGTGATCTTCAACCAACCTGGCTGGGCGCAGACTGCCTCTGCCAAATTTGGCTTTAATCCGGTCAATCGCAGAATCGGCTTGACGCCAACTGCTGGCACGTTCGCCCAAAACCATCTGGTGCAGCTCCTCATTGACCACCAAGGAATCTAATGAGACCCCAACTAATCTAATTAGCGCTCGATCAAGATGCAGGTTTAGATATAGCTTTTTCACCACCTCAAATATCTCTTGGGTTCCAGAAACTGGCAGATCCAAACTCTTTGATCTAGTTATTGTTTTAAAATCTGCAAATCTGACTTTAATTGAAACTGTGTTGGTGGCAAAGTTTTTCTCTCGCATTCGTTCTACACTTTTCTCAGTCAATCTTAAGAACTCCTTTAAGATCTCCTCCGATTGATCTAGATCGGTATCAAATGTTTCAGAGGCGCTGATGCTTTTTTCAATATGCACACTTTCAACATCTCGATAATCCCTACCCCAAGCCAACTCATAAAGTGAAGCACCACTTGCTTGGCCTAAAACCCTAATTAATGTACTACGCGGCGTATTGGCAATATCGCCAACTGTCATTAAGCCAATCTTTGCTAATTGCTCATTAGTTTTTGGTCCAACTCCCCATATTTCCTTAGCTGGCAGTGGGTGAAGAAACTCCAAAACTTTTCCTGGATCTATCTCCAGCACCCCATTTGGTTTACAGTGATTTGAAGCGATTTTTGCGATAAATTTGTTGTGGGCAATTCCAACAGAACATGTGATTCCTTCACGTGCTTCAACCTCTTTTCTAATTGAATCGGCAATTTGTCTGCCGGTGCCAAGAAGTTTTCTTGCCCCTGTCACATCTAAGAACGCTTCATCCAGAGAGATCGGTTCGACTAAGGGCGTAACATCTTCAAAAATTTTCATCACACTCTCTGAGACCTCTGCGTATCTAGCCATATCAGGGGCAATAAAAACCGCGTGCGGTGCTAAAGCTTTTGCCTTATAAATTGGCATCGCAGCTTTGATACCAAATTTTCTTGCTTCATAATTTGCGGCTGAGACCACACCACGTCTGCCTGCGCCAACAACTACAGCTTTGCCTTTTAATTTTGGATTATCTTTTTCTGCAACCGATGCGTAGAAAGCATCCATATCTACATGCAAAATGGTTGCAAATCCCTCGCTAAAACTCATAAATTTTCCACAAAAAAATCGTTAGACATACCTTAAGTTTAGGTTATATACCTGAGAGTAATGACTAGGCTGGTAATTAAACGAATAGATCAAGCCAAATTGGTGAGAATCTCTGAAAGGTAAATAAGGGAATACATGTCAATTACTGAACTTTTACTAGTTGTTGGACGGGTGCTTTTTGCGCTCTTGTTTATTAGCTCTGGAATTTCGCATATAACCAAAAATGCTGCGATGACAAGCTACGCTCAATATAAGAAGATACCAATGGCAAAGTTTGCCGTTTACATAACCGGAGTAATGCTCGTGCTAGGTGGGCTTTATATTGCACTTGGTTTCTATGCTGACCTAGGCGCACTATTACTTGCTGCATTCTTACTTCCCACCGCCTTCTTAATGCACCCATTCTGGAAAGAGAGTGATGCGACTGCTAAGCAAAACGAGAGCATCTCTTTTTTCAAAGATCTTGCATTAGCTGGTGCGGCAATGATTATTTTCGCACTACTTCGCGGTGGCGCAGATTTTGGAAACACGGTAGGAACTCTGCTTTTCTTTGGCTAATATTTAAACAAACCGCCCCTACTTTTTTATACTTTGGGGCGGTTTTCTCATGATTAACCACATTTGTATGAAAGCATCGCCTCATGGAGATATCGCTAATTCTGACCGCATTGATCAGTGGCGGCTTTATTGGCGCAGTCCTTGGCTTTATCGGTGCAGGTGGCGCAATGGTTTCAGTCCCAATTTTGTTATACCTATTTGATTTCACACCAATTAACGCCACAACCGCAGCCTTAGCGGTAGTTTTCTTAGCAGCAATATCTGGCTTGGCGCCAAAATTTAAAAGTGGCGATGTGTTAGTCAAAGAGGCTTTAACAATTTGGGCGCTGGGATTGTTAACAAACATCGGTTTAGGTTTAATCGTTACCAAAATACCTGACAGAGTTATCTTAATTGGATTTTCCTTAGTCCTTCTTGGCGCAGCGTATTCAATGATTAAATCACCAGTTAAAGCTCAACCAGAGAAGAAGATGCCGGTCTGGGCACTACTTTTGCTCTCGTTGTTAATTGGTGCATTAACTGGCCTCTTTGGCATTGGTGGTGGCTTTTTAGCAATTCCGATCTTGGTGTTGTTTTTTCACACTCCCCAAAATAAGGCAGCGGGAACCTCGCTACTAATTATCGCCCTCAATTGCCTCACCGCCTTTATTGCGAAGTTCGCCATTTGGGATCAAATCAATTGGCGCTACCCTTTAATTATCGCCCTGGCAGCGATTGTGGTTGCTCGAGTTGCTTCAAAACTTGCAGCACAAACACCGACTGTTCACCTAAAACGAGGATTCGCCCTGCTACTACTTTGCATTGCCTGCTTTACTATATTAACTCAGACTTAAATCAGTCATTTAAAAGGAGTGCAAGTTGAAAAATCAAAGAATGATCTCGATGGAGTTCTTGGGAACAGGAATTTTGGCAGTAGCAATCGTGGGTTCAGGACATATGGCAATCGACCTGCAAGCAGATTCAGGGATGGTTTTATTCATAAATGCATTAGCTACCGCAATCGGTCTAGCCCTAGTCATCAAAATCGGTATGAAGGTTAGTGGATCTCATTTCAACCCCGCGGTTACCTTGGTTATGTTGCTGCTAAAGAAAATAACTCCACAGCTTTCAGTTTTTTATATCTCTGCACAGATAATTGGTGCAATCGCAGGTGTGGGGTTTGCAAATCTGCTTTTTGATCAAAAAGCATTGGATCAATCATCAATTGAGCGCAACGGTTCAAATCTTTTCTTTTCGGAGATTTTTGCAACAGCAATTTTACTTTGGATTATTTTACGTTTTCCCAAGCGAGATGACTTAATTGCAATATATGTTCCACTTTGGATTTTTGGAGCAATATTGTTCACCTCAAGCACCTCATTTGCCAATCCAGCAATCACCATTGGTCGTATTTTTACTAGCTCGGTGGTCGGAATTTCACCTGAATCAGTAATTGCATTTATTGCAGCACAATTAATTGGTGCAAGTTTGGGTTTATTGGCCGCTAAAAATATTACAAATACAAATAAGGAAGTCAATGAGTAAACCTTCAGTCTTATTTGTTTGCGTACATAACGCAGGTCGTTCACAAATGGCTGCCGCCTTCTTAACTCATTTAGCCGGGGACCGTGTTGAGGTGAGATCTGCAGGCTCCGCTCCCGCAGACAGTATCAATCCTGCGGTAGTTGCAGCGCTGCAGGAAATCGGAATTGATATTTCACATGAACAGCCAAAAGTTTTAACAACATCGGCGGTTGAACAATCTGATGTTGTTATCACCATGGGGTGTGGTGATGCTTGTCCCTTTTTTCCAGGCAAGCGCTACTTGGATTGGGTATTGCAAGATCCGGCGGGCCAAGGTGTCGCCGATGTCAGACCCATTCGAGATGAGATTCGCAAGTTGGTTGAGGAATTAATTCCAACCTTGTTTAAATAACTACTGGCTTACCATTTTCAACCCAGGCGATTATTCCGCCAGTTAGATTAAATGTTGAAGTAAAACCTATTTCCTCCATCTTGCTAGCCGCATCAGCCGAACGTTTTCCCGAGCGGCAATAAATTGCGTAGGTTTGCCCTTTATCAAGAGTGGATATGCCAGAGGCGAAGTGCTCCGATAAAACATCAAAATTTATTGAATTCGCAATATGACTCTCGGCATATTCAGCTGGGGTGCGCACATCAAGCACAACTACCGTTTTCTCCGCAATCTTTGAATCGAATGAAGTTGCATCTAGGTTTATCATCAGAAGGTAATCTTATCTACATGAAAGCATTAGTTGAAAGCCATGAGCACCACCCCTTTCCAAGATGGGGAGCTCTAAATAGGTTTTATGCAGTGACACCAGCCATGACAGGTGGTAATAAGTGATAACAGTTGTTTACTTTTGGCGGATTAGTAAAGTAGCTCTCCCCATAGCTATTCTAAATATGGCAAGTAATAAATTACTGTTAAAAAAAATTCCAGGTATCTCATTTATCAAATTGCTAGGTACTGGTAAAGGTGAAACTTTCACACCAAAAGATGCTGATCAGTTTCGTTGGGGAATCCTAGTTACTATTAATGAAGATAAACTTGATCAATTAGAGAAATCATTGGTGTTAAAGTTATGGCGAAAAATCTCCTCAAATGAGTATCGCGCTATATTAAAACCAATTTCCTCTCATGGATATTGGTCTGGCAAGCAACCTTTTGAGGTAGAAAAATTTGAATGGAGCGGAAAAATTGTTGCAATTACTAGGGCTCGAATTGTTTGGCGAAAGAATTTTCAATTTTGGCGTGCTGTTCCGCCAGTCACTTTAAGTTTGCACCAATCCCAAGGACTATTAGCTGCAATCGGAATTGGAGAGGCACCGATCGGTCTGCAGGGAACTTTTTCAATCTGGGAAAGTGGAGCTGCGTTGCGGGAGTTTGCCTACAAAGGAAATGCCCATGTCCAGGCAATCAAGGCGACGGAGAGCAACAAGTGGTACTCCGAAGAGCTATTTGCAAGGTTTGCCGTAATTGCGGAGCAGGGCGTACTGCTTTAGTACGGCACAATTACCCCTATGTCGCTGCGCCAATTTTATCCAAGGAAAAACTCTCGCCGCCAAGTATCTAGTTGGAAATTGATTGTCTTGTATACAACCTTGGTGGTGGCAATTGGATTACAGATTTCATACCCACTAATTGAAGGTGAAGCACTTCGAGTTGTCACAATTGCAACAGTTTATTGGGCTGCTGCCGCAATGTTTTTGCATGCAATTATCACCTATGGAATGGTTTATGCATTGCAGTTTATTTCGATTACTTTTATATACGCTCTTGGAGTTGAACAAATAGGTAGCAGAACTGGCTGGCCCTTTGGAAGTTATGAGTACTCAGGAACATTGGGTTATCAAATTTATGGCGTCCCGTTGGTTGTGCCATTTGCTTGGGTAATGTTGGCGCACCCACTACTTATTGCGGCGAGAAAAGTAACAAAAAATTGGGTTTTTTTATATGGTGGAGTTGGGATGATGGCCTGGGATTTGTTTTTAGATCCTCAAATGGTTGCCGAGGAGAGATGGACTTGGGAATTTTCTGGCTCACATGTTCCGCTGCAGCCTGAAATTCCATTATCAAATGCTTTTGGGTGGCTGTTGACTGGAATGGGACTGATGGCAATATTAAATGCCGTACTTAGAATAGATCGACGAAAAGTAACAACATCATCTGCTGTTCCTGATTTCTTTTTAATTTGGACCTGGTTTTCTGGCGTAGTTGGAAATCTATTTTTCTTTGATAGAAGTGGTGTTGCACTCTCTGGCGGCATAGTATTTGGGTTAGTTATGATTCCTTACTTATTTTCTAGGCGATTTGGTCCGCCAACAAATATTTAATGGAGATTTTACTCCTACTAAATAGCTTGGCACTGGCTTTAGTAATAATCAATAGCTTTACAATCCGGGTCATAAAAAATCAGAAAAATACAATTAATCACTCTGTTTCAATTTTAATTCCAATGCGAAATGAGCAGACAAATGTTCAAGGTTGCTTGTCATCAGTTATTGAGCAAAAAGGTTTAGCAAATTTTGAGGTGATTGCATTAGATGACAACTCTGAAGATGCTACAAAATCTTTGATAACAGCTTTTGCCTCTGTAAAGACCATTGCGGGCAGTAACCCACCAGATAAATGGCTGGGAAAGTTGTGGGCTTGCCAGCAGCTAGCAGAGGCGAGCACTGGGGAGTATTTGGTTTTTCTAGATGCTGATGTTCGGCTGAGTGAAAATGCAGTTGCAAGCGCGATTGCACAAATGGGTGATTGGGATTTCTGCTCGCCCTATCCTCGGCAGATAGTGAACGGCTTCATTCAAAGGATCTTTCAACCATTACTGCAATGGTCATGGCTAGTATCGGTGCCCTTACTGATAAGTCAAAAGTTTTCAATTAAATCTATGGCTATTGCCAATGGACAATTTTTAATAATAAAACGAGATGCATATTTAAGATCTGGTGGTCATGCATCGGTGAAATCAGAAGTTTTAGATGATTTGATGTTAGCCAAAAGGCTATTGGGAGCAGGATTTAAGGGTGGAGTAACTGAAGCAAGTGCTATTGCAAGTTGTCATATGTACAGCACCGGTAAGGAATTAATTAAGGGATATCAAAAATCTTTGTGGAAGGCTTTTGGCTCTATTCCTGGAACTTTAATTGCAATCTTCTTGTTATTTGTCACCGGTGTGCTGCCGTTTTTAGCTGCTGTAACGGGCTCACCTTTTGGATTAATCGCCTTTGGATTAATAGTGCTTAGTAGGATAACTGCCGCCCTTCGCACAGGTGGATTACCAAATACCGCACTCCTTCACCCAGTTGCTATTACCTTTCTAATTGGCTTAATTATTTACTCTTGGTTTGGGAAAGTGACCAAGACATTAACTTGGCGGCAGAGACTGGTTGCTTAAATGGCAAAGATTTCAATAATTGGCGCCGGGATAGGTGGCATGAGCGCTGCCGCTCGTCTTGCTAAAAATGGGCACGATATAACAATATTTGAAAATAGTGATCGCTCCGGTGGTAAGTGCAGGACAGAGTGGTTTGGTGATTATGCATTTGATACCGGACCTTCACTCTTAACGCTGCCAGCTGTTTACCGAGATCTTTTCTTGAAAACTGGAAAGCGATTAGAACACATACTGGAGTTGACCCCGGTGGATCCAGCCTTTAATTATCACTTTGCTGATGGTAAATCTGTGCTCTTTCCCAACTTATCCAATCCCAAGACATACGAGGTGATTGAAAATTCCTTTGGAAAAGAGGCAAGTATCGGCTGGGAAAAAATTATTAACCGTGCAGAGCGAATGTGGGAAGTTTCTAGAGAACCATTTGTTGAATCAGAGTTAACCTCGATCTGGCCATTGCTGAAAAACAAAAATTTGATCAAACAAATTTCAGAGATTGCCCCATTTACCTCATTGCGAAAACTTGGAAGTAAATTTCATTTAGATCCACATCTACAAATGATTATTGATAGATATGCCACCTACACCGGTAGTGATCCAAGAACGGCTCCTGCAGTGTTGCTTACAATTGCATTTGTAGAAAGCACATTTGGGGCCTGGCATATTAAAGGTGGAATTGGCCAACTCTCCGTTGCACTTGAACAACGATGTAGAGACCTAGGTGTGAATTTTGAATTTAACACTCAAGTTGAAAAGATTATGACGGCAAGCAACAAGGTCACTGGGATTAGAACCTCCACTGGAAAAACTGTTAATTCAGATTTAGTGGTTGCAAACGCCGATACTGAGTACGTTTATAACAAATTGTTAGACAAGTCTGTATCGGCTGCGCGCAGTGAGCGACGCAAACTAAGAGTGGCGACTAAGTCTCTGGCTGGATTTTCCCTACTTTTAGGATTAGACAATTCAAAGGGCAGCCCAGTGCATATCAATCACCACAATGTTTACTTTCCTAAAGATTACGATGCAGAGTTTGATGAGATATTCAACAAAAAGGTTCCGGTAACAGATCCAACTATCTACATTTGTGCACCAAAAGATGGCTCTATGGTCTCAGCACCAAATAAAGAATCTTGGTTTGTGCTAGTTAACGCACCTCGCCATGACCTGGAAAACGGATGGAATTGGGAGAACGGAGCAGCTGCTTACGCCCAATCAATTATCAATAAGCTCGATAAGTTGGGACTAAATGTTTCAAATCGCCTAGAGCTTATGAAGTACCGAACTCCTGCCGATTTAGAGAATTATGCAATGGCGCCAGGTGGTTCGATATATGGAACCTCAAGTAATAATGCAGTTTCTGCATTTCTACGTAGTAAAAATCGATCAAAAGTTAAAGGGCTATTTTGTGTTGGGGGCTCTACGCATCCTGGGGGTGGGCTACCGTTGGTGGGAATTAGTGCAGAAATAGTTTCTAACGCTATTGGAAAAGCTTAACTCAATTTCCTATACGCAAACCTGCTAACCATGAAAAAGCTAATACACTGCAGAATTAACCAAATGAAAGTTATTTCATTAAGCATCTCGATACCAAATTGAAATGCAATCAATAATACGAATATGAATGAGGCTCGTACTGGACGCTCAGCAGGGGTAACAACTCCCACTTCATTAACTCCTAGTCCCCCAGTACGGGCTCGCAAATACTCCTGAACCGAGGCGATAAGAAGTACTGCAATCAACAAATTCATACCCACACCAATTTTGTATAACGCCAGAACCCAAAAGAACTCGGTAATTCGGTCTGCCAGGGAATCTAGTAATGCTCCCCATTTAGAACTCTTGCCGGTAAGGATCGCCAGGCTGCCATCAATTCCATCACATATAAGTGATATGACTAAAAGTATTGGTGCCCAAATAGTTTGCGCGTATAGATAAAGAATGATTCCAAAAAAAAGTCCCGAAATTGTTAAAGCATTTGGAGTGACACCAATTCTAGAGAGCGGTTTTGAGATTAAATAAGATATGTTTAACCAAGCCTTCACAACTCCACTCACCTGAGCATCACCATGCAATTTGCTCCATGCTGTTAGGAATTCTGATTTATTCATCTCTTCACCATGCCCAAATTTCTTGCAATTTTGATTGTTGAATCTGCAGAATTCATAGTATAAAAATGGATACCTGGCACATTCATTTCAAGTAACTTACTACCCATCTCGGTAGCAATATCTATGCCAATCTCTCTCACTACGTTTACATCCTCAGAGTGATCTTTAAATCTCGTTAGAATCTGTTCCGGTATCTGCATTCCACTGAGCTCGACCATCCGATTCAGCTGCTTGAGATTTGTAATGGGAAGTATTCCAGCGATAATTGGTAATTTAGAACCTCGTTTACGAAGTCTTTCGACTAGTTGCTGCCATTTGTTAACATCAAAGAAGAACTGAGTTGTGGCAAAAGAAGCTCCCAACTCCTCCTTGCGCAGCAGAACTTCAATATCTTTATCCAGATCAAAATTTGAGGAAGGGTGCCCATCAGGAAAAGCTGCAACGCCCACCTTTAAGTCTTTCGATTCAATTGCTAATTCAACCAACTGATCTGCGTGATCAAACCCTCCTGGTATAGATTGCCAATTAGATCTCGGTCCACCTGGCGGGTCTCCACGCAAAGCTAAGATACTTTCTATTCCAGCTTTTTTATACTGGTCTAAAACTTTACTCAATTCGCTTTTAGTTGATCCAACACATGTTAGATGCGCAACTGTTGGAATTGAAGTTCTTGCGGTAATTTCAGTTGTAACTCGAATAGTTCGATCCCTGGTAGATCCGCCAGCGCCATAGGTCACCGAAACAAAATCTGGCTTCAAAGGCGCAAGTTGTGCCAAGACCTGCCAGAGTCGCTCCTCGCCACTTATATCTTTGGGAGGGAAAAACTCAACCGACAAAGTGGGGGCGCTCTGATCATTGCTCACAGCAGGCAGGGTACCGTTGCACCGTGAGTTTTGCTGTGACCAACGATATTAAATCGATGCGCTCTGCCATAAATCAAGCGTTAAATGAGTTCATCCAACAAGAGAATAAATACCTGGCAGGAATTGGTCCAGAGCTCAATCCAATCGCAGAGGCTGTGGAAAAATTTTTGTTAGATAGCGGCAAAAGATTACGCCCACTTTTTGCCTACGTTGGACTCTTAGGAGCGGGCATCCAACCAAATAAATCTATGTTAAGAGCGATAGCAAGTCTTGAGTTAGTTCATGTTTGTGCACTTATTCATGATGATGTAATGGATGGCTCTGATACTAGAAGAGGTGCACCAAGTATTCACAAGGCATTTCAGAGCATGCATGAAAAGAATAAACTTGAAGGATCACCAGAAAAATTTGGGGTGGCATCTGCAATTTTAATTGGCGATCTAGCACTGATTTGGTCTGCGCAAATGCTTCACACCTCGGGCCTAATGACCGAAGAATTAATCTCGGTACTGCCCGTTTATGATGAAATGCGAGTCGAACTTATGGCTGGTCAGTATCTAGATGTTTACGAACAGTCACTTGGAACTCAAAGTATTGAGAGATCTCTAAAGGTTGCTAGGTTCAAATCAGGAAAGTACACAATCCAACGACCATTGCACTTTGGGGCAGCTTTAGGAAAGGCTGATGCAGAGATAATTTCCGCTTACACAAATTTTGGAATTCCGCTTGGTGAAGCTTTTCAGTTGCGCGATGATTTGCTCGGCGTTTTTGGTGACTCATCCGAAACTGGTAAACCTAGCGGTGATGACCTGCGCGAAGGAAAGCGCACCGTATTGATGGCGGTTGCCATGGATAAATCCACTAAAACGCAATTAGATGAGATTAAAAAATTGTTTGGAGACGCAAATCTCACCTCTGCGCAAGTTCAGATGCTGCAGGAAGTAATTATTGAGACAGGTGCTGTTTCTCACATCGAATCTATGATTGAAGAGTTCACATCTACTTCACTCTCAGCCTTAAATCATGATGGAATTACCCCAATTGGTAAGCAACTATTAGCCGAGTTAGCAATACTTGCTACGAGTAGAAAGATTTAATTGTGCCAGCAAAGGTAAAAGGACCAACCGATAATGTCGTAATTGTCGGTGCAGGACTTGCTGGGCTCAGTGCTGCGCTGAGGTTGGCTGGTGCTGGTCGAAAAGTAACTGTTGTTGAACGCGAGTCTGTCCCAGGTGGCAGAAACGGTTTACTGAGTAAAGCCGGGTACTCATTTGATACTGGCCCATCTGTATTGACCATGCCAGATTTAATTGCTGATGCGCTTGCCTGTGTTGGTGAGGATATAAAAGATTGGTTGGATTTAATCCCACTTAAGCCGCTCTATCGTGCATTTTATGACGATGGATCTCAACTTGATGTTCATTCTGACACAAATCAGATGCAGGCAGAGATTGCCAAAACAATTAGTCCAGCCGAGGCGATTGGCTACGGTAAGTATGTAGATTTTGTTACTAAGTTATATAAATATGAAATGAATGATTTTATTGATAGAAATATTGATTCACCCTTAAATTTATTGACACCAAATCTAGCCAGACTGGTTGCTTTAGGAGGCTTTCGTAAGCTATCCCCCAAGGTAAATCAATTTCTAAAGGATCCTAGAACGCAAAAGGTTTACTCATTTCAGGCTATGTACGCGGGTGTCAGCCCCCAACAAGCATTAGCGATTTATGCCGTAATTGCATATATGGATTCAGTAAATGGCGTTTTCTTTCCTAAGGGTGGAATGCATGCTGTTCCTAGAGCTATGGCTGCAGCAGCAGAAAAACATGGAGTGACCTTTAAATATAACTCTACAGTTACCAAAATTGAAAAAAGTAATGGCAGAGCAACCGCAGTCATTACTGAATCAGGTGAGCGAATAACTTGCGACGTGGTTGTTTTAAACCCAGATTTGCCAGTTGCTTGGCGCGATTTATTAGGTGGTCAACCAAGATCCGTAAGACGACTTAAATATTCACCCTCTTGCGCCACATTGCTGATTGGATCAAATAAGAAATATGACCATCTTGCCCATCACAATATTCATTTTGGTAAATCTTGGGCAGGTGTATTTGATGAATTGATCAACAAAAAAACTTTAATGAGTGACCCGAGTATTTTAGTGACGCTACCTTCCAAAGATGACCCAACGCTTGCACCTGCCGGCAAATCCTCATACTACGTTTTGTTTCCAACCCCGAACCTAACTGCCGATATAGATTGGAACAAAATAGGTCCTAGGTATCGGGATGAAATGATTAAAGCTTTAGAGGATCGCGGTTACACCGGATTTGCAAGTGGAATCGAAGTTGAACACCTAACCACGCCATTAGATTGGCAAAAACAAGGAATGGAGGCAGGCGCTCCTTTTGCAAGTGCACACACCTTTTTTCAAACTGGGCCGTTTAGGCCAAAAAATATTGCCAAGGGTTATGAGAACATAGTTTTTGCTGGCTCTGGCACTCAACCTGGAGTAGGTGTACCAATGGTATTAATCTCTGGCAGATTGGCCGCAGAAAGAATTGTTGGACCAGTAAAATAGAAATGAATGAACTAACCGCAGCTGGGATAGTTGATCCAAAATTGCGCGCTTCATATCAAGCATGTAAAAAACTTAACTCAAAACATGGCAAGACTTATTATCTGGCCACACTCCTATTACCACCAGCCAAGCGACCACATGTACACGCTTTATATGGCTTTGCCCGCTACGCAGATGAAATCGTAGATGATTTGGCATCAAATCTAACTGTGAATGAAAAAGCACTAGCCCTAAAAAAATGGAGTGATCAAGTGCTATTAGATATGAAATCTGGTAGAAGTAATGATCCAATTGCGGCAGCTGTTGTTGACACTGCAATTAAGTTCAAAATACCCATTGCCTATTTTGAATCATTCTTGCATTCAATGCGTATGGATTTAACAGTGACGCAATATCAAAGTTATGAGGATCTTCATGAATATGTCTACGGTTCAGCGGCAGTAATTGGTCTACAGATGGTTGCAGTTCTGGGCACAACATCCTCTGAAGCAGTAGTTTTGGCAAACGAGGCAGCAGAAAAATTAGGAATTGCCTTTCAATTGGCTAACTTTATTCGAGATGTGGGTGAAGATTTGGATCGTGGACGGGTGTATCTACCGATGAATGAACTTGAAGCCCATGGTGTTAGCCGCCAAATGTTAGAAGCAAGAGTCCTAACACTTGAGATAAAAAATGCCCTTAAAGAGCAGATTCAAAGAGTAAAAAGATTGCAAAAAGAATCTGTGCCTGGAATACAACTACTAACTCCTGGCGCTCGAGAGTGTATCCAAGCTGCTAGCGAGCTCTACTGTGGAATTGTTGATGAGGTTGAAAAAATTGATTATCAAATATTTACTAAACGCGCCAAGACCTCAACATGGCGAAGATTTAGGGTTGCCTTACCGGCTTATCTGCGGGCAACGGTTGCTCGGTAACTAATTTTTTTGCACACCTGCCCTGCCCCAATAAACCCATAAACTCATCACGCTTAGTACTAATGCAAATCCAAACAAAAGATCCTCAGCAGGTGCTGAGGCTATTCGAATACCCAATATTGCATCTGGGCTGTACATAACAATATTTCTTGAGGTAAGCCACCAATTAGTTAAAAGTTGAAATGGCAAAATAATTGAATAGCTGGTCCAAAATACTTTTTTTGTTGTCAATCTGCTTTTAATCATAAAGTGATCAAAAATAATTGCGAATAAGAATGCAACTACTGCAATATCGGTATAAACCACTATTCATCACCAACTGTCCAGTGCTTTTTCACAGTTCGCACTGCTTGAATTGTCATCAAAGCTGCGAGCGGTACCACGATGAAAAAAAGGAACTCTTCAAATGGGATCTCAAATGGACCAATAATTCCAAGTATCTGTGATTTATCAAAATACCAATGGCCTTGAGAGATTGCATAGGCATCCCATGCTAAAAAAAGTATTGCTACTGGAAAAATACTTAGGAAGGTCCGCTGGATGCGACGCAAAACACCAGTTTTTAAATACAGCTCCAACCAAAAGGATCCGAATACTGTGAACAAGATCATCGCCAAATAGCCAAACTTCATCACGTGGCAACTATAGACAATTTTTTAGTGCGCTAAGATATTAAACACGGGAGCTAAGAAATTTAGCTGAGAGGGTCTGACACTCAGGCCGACCGGTAGACCAGTTCGGTAATGCGAATTGGAAAGGATACCCACATGTCGCTTTTAGAAATATTTGCTTTCCTAACCTCACTTGCTGGTGTAAGCCTGGGCGTATTAGGACCTCGAATCACCTGGATTTTTTGGAATCTTGGAAGTTTGCTTTATGCAGCTTTATTTTTTCAATCCTCATACTATGCAAGTGCTGCACTTCAATTCGTATTTATTGCTGGTGGAGTTTGGGGATGGTTTGGTTGGGGGCCTAAGGGTGCAAAACCTAGAAAATTTACAGATCGGGAAAGAATTTTTCTGGTTACAAGTCTGATCGTATTTTCAATCACTTTGTGGCCTTTTCTGTTATATATCGGTGCAACCTCATCGGCTATCGAGTCTTTTGGTTTTGTTGGTAGCGTTATTGCCCAGTTGTTAATGGTTTGGCAGCGCTTTGAAGCATGGCCAATTTGGTTCATAGTAGATCTTGCATATACCTACCAATACTTTTCAGGCGGACTTTATTTAACCGCATTTTTATATTTAATTTTCACGGGAATTGCTGTGTGGGGATGGGTTCGTTGGCGCAGGGAAGCAGAAAAAACAATTAATGATTGAATATCCTGACTTGTTGGAGGAAATTAACAAGATTGATCCAACCCAACCTATTTGCTTGGCAATTGACGGAGTTGCAGGTTCAGGTAAGACAATTCTTGCATCAAAATTATGTGATGATCTCAAAAATTGTCAGGTTGTGCATATGGATGATCTATATGAGGGTTGGAATGACCCTATATCGCAAAGACTCACCACCAGAGTTATCAGAGAGTTACTAGCGCCATTCTCTGAGCAAATATCGGTGAGATATCAAAAATTTAATTGGGCATTAAATAAATTTGATAAATTCATTAATCTAGGAGTTCCAAATAGATTGATACTTGAAGGAGTAGGAGCTGGCCAAAGGGAGTTTCGAAAGTATTTTTCTAAAATTGTATGGGTTGAATATGACCCTCAGCAAGGTTTTGATCGTGTGATTGCGCGAGATGGTCAAGGCATAAAAGAAGAAATGAAAAATTTCTTAATAGACCAGAATAAACATTTTAATGCTGAATTAACCAAGAATGCTGCGGATTACATCATTTCTGGTGCGCCCTAAACTCTAATTTGAGGGCCCTTCCCTTAAACTTTAACTGTGTCTGATTTAACGGGTGAGCTGATAGATAATCGCTACCTCCTTCAGCGAAAATTAGCCTCCGGTGGTATGGCAACAATTTATGCTGGCATTGATACCCGTTTAGATCGTCCAGTAGCGGTAAAAATCATGCACCCTCATCTAGCGAATGATGAAGCCTTTGTATCAAGATTTATTAAAGAAGCAAAAGCTACTGCAGCCTTATCTCATCCCAATATAGTTTCAATTCAAGATCAGGGATGGAATCAAGGCGGCCCACCTGCAGTATTTCTAGTAATGGAGTTAGTAGAAGGCACAACACTTCGTGACTATTTAAATGAAAATTCTGGGCTTTCAATTGATCAGACATTACAAATAATAATTCCAGTGCTATCCGCCTTATCTGCCGCCCACAGAATTGGCATAATTCATCGGGATATCAAGCCAGAAAATATCTTGATATCAAAGGATGGGCGAATCAAGGTGGCAGATTTTGGATTAGCAAGAAATACAGCGGTGAATCAAACCATGACTGCTGAGTCGAGTGTAGTTCTAGGCAGTGTCTCCTATCTTTCACCCGAACAGGTTCAGCGCGGAGTCGCAGATGCTAGAAGTGATGTTTATGCAATCGGTATTGTTTTATTTGAAATGCTCACTGGATCAAAGCCATATGAGGGTGAAACCCCAATACAAATTGCCTACCGACATGTGAATGATCGTATTCCCAATATTCAAAGTATTAAGCCAAGTACTCCCGCAGCAATAGCTGAACTCATCTTTGCAGCCACTGCGCCAAATCCGGACCATCGGCCAAAAGATGCTGAAGATTTACTCAATAAGATTCGTGAAATTCAGATACAAATTGATCCAAAGCGTAGACAAATGAGTTTAGAGCTTGACCTGCCTCCTGTTGTTACAAAAAGTGGTAAGCGCGGAAAAGTGTCAGTAGCCTCAGCTTTTGGTGGCTTTAAGGAAAAGACATCTCAATTAATCTCATCTAAACCAATCAATGTAAGCAAAGCTGAGGACTCGGTGGGCACTAAAAGGCGAAAAGTATCAAGAAGAGTCAAACGCAATCGAATTATTGCTTTGCTGTTGCTAGCTAGTTTGATTTTTGGTGGCTATCAATTAATCGGAGTGGGAAAAATTGCAGTTCCTTCACTTGCCGGATTGACACAATCTGAGGCCAAATCAACCCTGGCTGAGATTGGTCTTGCATCCGAAATTACAGATGAAGTCTTTGATGAAGACATACCTAAGGGCAAAGTAATATCTTCCAAACCAGCTGGGGGTGGCAAGGTTTCACCCGATGGTGTTGTTGGACTTGTGATATCTAAAGGTCAGGAGCGAATACAAATTCCAGATCTTAAAGGGGCAACCCCTGACGTCGCTTCCCAACAACTAGCAGCACTGGGCTTAACAGTCGGCGACATAAATGAAAGCTTTGACATGAAAGTTGCATCTGGCTTTGTGATATTGAGTGATCCTAAGAGTGGCGCTGAAGTTAAGCGCAGTTCAATTGTAAATTTGATAGTCAGCAAAGGAATTGAGCAAATATCACTAGTTTCATTTGTGGGCAAGGGCAGTGATGAGGCACTTTCAGAACTCACAAATAAAGGATTTGATGTGGATGCTACTTATAAGTTCAGCGATAATGTTTTCAAAGGGCTGGTGATTTCGCAAACACCCGATAAATCTGAATCGATTAGTATGGGAAGTAAGATCGAGCTAATTATCTCAAAGGGGCCAGAGTTTGTATTTGTGCCTAATGTTTTGGGGAAGAGCAAAAATGATGCGTCGGTTGATTTAGAGAATCTGGGATTAAAAGTAAGTATAAAAGGTAGCGGTAAGGTAAATAATATCTCACCTGCTATTGGCACAAAAGTGAAACAAGGCACCACAATCACCCTCACTTTGCGATAGAAGTTTCTCACCAATTCTCAGGTAGGCTCGCCAAATGGCAATTGCAAAAAATTATCCAAGAATTGGGGCACATGTTCCAACCTCTGGCGGTATGGCTACCCGTTCAATCGAATATGCGCTAACCATAAAAGCCGAAGTAATTCAGGTATTTGCATCTAGTCCACGCACCTGGGCAACCTCAACACCAAACCCTGCAATGGATGAAGCATTTAAAGCCAAAACAAATGAACACGATATTGAAAGTTATGTTCATGCATCATTTTTAATTAATTTAGGCTCCCCTACGCTCTCAACATATGAAAATTCCTTGTCAGCTACTGCATACTCTTTGAAGCGAGGACGAGAGATCGGTGCAAAGGGCGTAGTAATTCATACTGGATCTGCAGTTGATGAGTCACATGTTGAAAAGGCTTGGAAGCAAATTCATGAAGGTGTCATGCCAATCCTTAATAACCTAAAAGCGGATGATCCATGGTTGCTTTTGGAACCAACAGCAGGCCAAGGAAAATCACTTGTGAAAAAACTTGATGACTTAACTAAATATTTTGAGGCACTTGAATGGCATCCCAAGGTTGGCGTGTGCTTAGACACCTGCCATGTATTTGCTGCCGGCCATGACATAAAGAAGCCTGGTGGAATGAAGGAGACCATGGATTTATTGGTTGAGATTGCTGGATCAGAACGAATTCAATTAATCCACGCCAATGACTCGATGGATATCTGTGGAAACCTCAAAGACCGCCACCAGAATATTGGTAAAGGTGAAATTGGTAGCAAGCCATTCATAGAGCTATTAGCTCACCCAGCGGTGGCTAATGCGCCATTGATTCTTGAAACTCCTGGAGCCGAGCCAGAACACGGAAGTGAAGTTGCATTACTAAAAAAGATGCGGAATAAGTAATTGAAAACTAAAGCATTTCTATACGCCGGCTTACTGGCAACAACTGCTGTTTGGGGTGGATCTTTTGTGGTAATGAAAGATTCCCTTGAACGCCAAGATGTCTACTCATTTTTAGCATCTAGATTTATCTTAGCCGCACTCTTCATGTTCCTTTATCGCCCAAATTCTTTAAGAGGATTAGACCGTAAATTCATATTGCGGGCTTCTGTAGCTGGATTGCTTCTGGGAAGTGGGTTTATATTTCAGACTTTTGGTCTAACTAAAGCAACCGTTTCAAACACCGGCTTCATTACGGGTTTATACCTTGTGTTCACGCCTTTGATTGCATGGATCATACTTAAAAAACATGTGGTAAAAATCCAATGGCTTGCTGTCGCTGTAGCCACCATTGGACTGTATCTAATTGCATATAACGGAATATCAGTTGGACTCGGTGAGATTTTAGTTCTAATTTCAGCAATACTCTTTGCAGCTCAAATCGTGGCTCTAAGCGAATGGAGTGATGGAAAAAATGCTTACGCACTCACTTTAATTCAAATACTTGTCTCTTCCGTTATTTTCTTGCTCTTAACAATTAAGGATGGCTACCAACTTCCACCAGATGGGTCAGTCTGGTCAGCTGTATTTTTCACAGCTTTTTTTGCAACCTTCCTAGGATTTTTGATACAAGTAAAAGCGCAATCGATGATGAGCGCGACAGCTGCTGGCGTACTTCTCGCCATGGAGGTGCCATTTGCTTTAGTTTTTGGTCTTTACTTTGACAATGACCCACTAACATTAAGAATTATCTCTGGTGGAACTCTAGTAATGGCTGCCATGGCAATGGTAATTTGGTCGGATACTAGAAAGATAAATCTTGGAGAATCAAAATGACCAGTTCTAGAACAGTCGATCTGAGGTCAGATACTGTCACAAAGCCATCAGCGGGTATGAGAGAAATGATGTCAGCAGCCGAGGTTGGTGATGATGTTTATGGTGAGGACCCAACAGTAAATTCTTTGGAAAATCGTGTCGCCAAACTCTTTGGCAAAGAGGCAGCTTTATTTTGTCCAACTGGTTCTATGGCTAACCAATTATCAATTCGGATACTAGTAGCACCTGGGGAAGAATTAATCACTGAAACAAACTCACATATTGTTAGGGCAGAACTAGGAGCAGGTGCCGTATTTAGTGGAATTACTACTCGAACTTGGTTGGCCGATAGAGGATTATTAAATGCTGATGAACCACTCAATATTGCGAAGCCGGACTCAGGACCTTATCTAGTTTCGACAACCGCCATCGCAGTTGAAAATACTCACAACTTTGGTGGGGGAACTGTTCAACCAATTTCTGAAATAAAAAAATTGCGACAAGAGAGCCAAAAACTAGGCATCTCGCTCCATCTAGATGGGGCACGTATTTGGAATGCTCATGTTTCCTCCGGTGTAGAGCTTGTTGAGTATGGAAAATACTTTGACACGATTAGTGTCTGTTTTTCGAAGGGTTTGGGAGCACCAGTTGGTTCGATAATGATTTCAGATAAAGGGCGAATTGGAAAAGCTCGGCAGTGGCGAAAAAGGTACGGTGGCGGCATGAGGCAAGTTGGTGTGCTTGCATCTGCATGTCATTACGCGTTGGATAACAATATAAAATTGTTGAAAATAGATCATCAGCGGGCAAAGTTAATTGCAAAGGCAATTGCTTCCATTGCTCCAAATTTGATCAATCCTGAACATGTTGACACCAATATCGTCGGATTAGATTTAACTGGTTTAAAAATTACTGCTGCTGAGCTCTCATCCTGGTTACAAGAGAAGGGTATTTTGACAGGAGCGCTTGGACCAAAATATTTGAGATTAGTTACTCATCTTGACCTAACTGATGATGATATTGAGTATGTAAGTCAAGTGCTACCCAAATTATTACAGCGCGCCCTCGTGTCTTAACAACCATTCTTTAATTTTTACACCATAACCATAATTTCCTAGCGCGCCACCACTTTTTACTATCCGGTGACAAGGAACCACTGGCGCAATCAAATTGTTACCACAAGCAGTTCCTGCAGCCCTGATTGCAGCTGCTGATCCTGCTCGTTTAGCTAACTCTGCATAAGATAGTGTTTTGCCGGCAGGAATTTTACGCATTACCTTCCATACATCCTGCGAAAACTTTGCACCTATCTGACGAACTTTAATACTGTTAATGGCACCTAGGTCGCCATTGAAGTAATCGTCAATAAGCACAGAAATTACTGGAATCTGCTTGGCTTCTTTGATACCTTTTGAGAAATCTTCTTCAGAAAGTCTTGAGATTAGATTATTTAGACCTTTAAATCCTGCAGCTAGTAATACATTCTCATCGACGATGAAATCTAAAACGCCAACTGGGGTCTTAATGGTTGAAGCTAGTAGCACCTGCTGACTTTATCCTTTTTGATGCAAATATCAATATTTATTTTTAGCGATCTCGGAGCATCTCTGCTACTAGAAAGGCGAGCTCAAGTGATTGGGTGTGGTTCAGTCTTGGATCGCACGCGCTTTCATATCTTGAGGAAAGATCTTCATGACTTATTGCTTCTCCCCCACCAACGCACTCAGTGACGTCATCACCCGTAAGCTCTATATGAATACCACCTGGGTGAGTCCCCAACTTTTTATGGACCTCAAAAAATCCCCTCACCTCATCTAGTACATCATCAAATTTTCTAGTTTTATACCCACTTGGTGCTTCATAGGTATTTCCATGCATCGGATCACAGACCCATAAAACTATCGCACCTGATTTTCTAACCGCCTCTACTAATGGTGGAAGTTTTTCGCGAATTAATCCCGCTCCCATTCTGGTGATAAAAGTCAGCCGTCCTGGTTCATTACTTGAATTTAACTTATTTATGATTGCAAGTACTTCATCGGTTGTAGTTTTTGGTCCAAGTTTCACACCAATTGGATTATGGATTTTTTCTGCAAAATCGATGTGCGCGCCATCTAATTGGCGGGTTCTCTCGCCAACCCAAACAAAATGTGCCGAAACATCATAAGGATTGTTGGTGCGCGAATCGATTCTAGTTAGTGCTTTTTCATATTCTAAAATCAGTGCTTCGTGACTAGAGTAAAAATCAACAGATTTGAATGATTCCGGATCAACACCTGCCGATTGCATAAATTGAATCGCCCGGCCAATTTCCTTCGCCATTTCTTCATAACGAGCGCTGAACCTGGCATCTGCAGCGAAACCTTTATTCCAACTGTGAACTTGGCGAAGATCTGCAAATCCACCTTGGGTAAAGGCGCGAACTAGATTCAATGTTGCAGCGGAGGTGTTATAAACCCTGACTAATCGCTTTGGGTCAGGTGTGCGCGCATCTTTGGTAAATTCCAGATCATTAACCGCATCTCCCCGATAAGCAGGCAGAGTTACTCCATCTCGAGTTTCCATATCATTACTGCGAGGCTTTGCAAATTGTCCAGCCATCCGGCCAACCTTTATTACCGGCAGGGATGAGAAGTACTGCAGAACTGCAGCCATTTGTAAGATTGTTTTGATTCTATTACGAATTGAATCTGCAGTTGCTGCTGCAAACGTTTCAGCGCAATCACCGCCTTGTAGCCAAAATGCTCTACCCAAAGCAGCTTCGCCGATTCGCTTCTTAAGATTGTCGCACTCACCGGCAAAGACCAACGGTGGAAAGCTTTCTAGTTCAGCCACCGCTGACTTAACCGCTTCTGGATCAGGCCAGGTAGGTTGTTGAGCTGCAACTAATCCAGATTTAAATATCGAGTTGGCATTCATAAGATAATGGTAAGCAATCATTAGATGTTGATGTGGCTAATTAAGCCCCCATCAACTACCCAAAGAAGATCTCCGCCTCTTTATATAGTTCAGGGTCTACCGTCTTCAATTTTGTCGTCGCAGAGGCCAAAGGTACCCGCGCTATCTTGGTGCCATGTAGCGCAACCATCTTGCCCCAATCCCCATCATGCACCGCAGTGATAGCGTGTAAACCAAACCTTGTTGCCAGCACTCGATCAAAAGCTGTTGGCGTACCACCACGTTGAATATGACCTAGGACTGATGTGCGAGCCTCATTACCTGTTTTTTCTTCTATCTGTTTTGCCAGCCACTCACCGATTCCAGATAATTTCACATGTCCAAATGAATCAAGTGTTTTATCTTTCGTGACTAAATCCCCATCTTGCGGAATCGCACCCTCTGCAATCACAATAATCGGTGAATAACTCTGTTCAAATCTAGATTCAACCCACTTACAAACCTGATCCAAGGAAAATTTCACTTCAGGAATTAATATGCAGGATGCCCCTCCAGCTAATCCTGAATGCAAGGCTATCCAACCTGCATGCCTGCCCATAACCTCAACTATTAGGGCTCGGTGGTGTGATTCTGCGGTGGTGTGTAATCGATCAATTGCCTCGACTGCAATATTCACTGCGGTATCAAATCCAAATGTGTAATCGGTATTATTCAAATCATTATCGATTGTCTTTGGAACGCCAACAACTTTAACACCTAGTGAATCTAATTTGGTAGCAACACCAAGAGTATCTTCACCACCAATTGCTATTAATGCGTCCACCTTCATCTTTGCTAAATTTTCCTTAATTTTCTCCACACCATTATCGATTTTAAATGGATTTGTTCGTGATGAACCTAAAATAGTTCCACCCTTAGGCAAGATTCCCCTAGTCGCTGGAACATCTAATTTCATTGTCAAACCTTCAAGCGGACCACGCCAGCCATCGCGGAAGCCTAGGAATTCATAGCCATACTCTTTAACACCTTTACGTACTGCGGCGCGAATAACTGCATTCAAACCTGGACAGTCTCCGCCGCCAGTTAAAACACCAATTCGCATTTAAAAACTCCATACCTTAAATGGTTATAAAAGTTGGTCTATATTGCTGGCTAAGTCTACTCTGCCGCAATGGGATTAAAACCCGAGATAAAGGCTTACCTCGCAGAGCGAGCATCCCTTGATTTGCCACCGGTTTGGCAAGCACCTTTAGATGAGATTCGAGCAAACACAAAACTTCATCCCGCTCTGCAGCAGCCATTAATTCAGATCCAATCTGTAGAACAGCACATGATTTTGGGGCCAACTTCATCCCTTCCAATTCGAATTTATCGGCCCACTAATGAATCAAATTTACCGGCGTTGGTATTTTTTCATGGCGGTGGCTGGGTTTTAAACTTCTTAGATATTTATGAACCAGCTCTTCGAACAATCGCTAAGCTTGGTAATTTTGTAATTGTTGCAGTTGAGTACCAAAAGGCACCAGAACATCCATACCCGAGTGCACTTAATGATTGCTACGCCACCCTTAAATGGGTAATTGACAACGCAGCTGATCTATCAATAGATCAATCAGCAATTGGTGTGGGTGGCGATAGCGCAGGTGGAAACTTGGCCTCTGCTGTTGCAATTAAAGCATTAGAGAAAAGGTTAATTTCACTTGCTTTTCAACTGCTGATTTACCCATGTAATGATCTAGATATGGCCTATCCTTCAGCAACAAATTTCACACAGGGATATGGGCTTACTACCCAGGCAATGAAATGGTTTTGGGATCAATACCTTTCTACAGCAAAGGATAGGCAGGATCCATACGCGGTACCAATAAAAGCCCCAACTTTGAGAGGAGTTGCACCTGCTATTTTGATTGCAGCAGAGTTTGATCCACTAACCGATGGAGTTAAAAATTACTATCAAAAATTGATTAAAGATTCAGTTCCTGCAATCTATAAAGAGTATGCAGGCCAAATTCATGGCTTCTTTAATTTAAGTGGCGTAACTCCTGATGCAGATTCACTATACTTAGATGTTGCTAATGAAGTAAATGCAATTTTAGGAAGGTATAAATAATTGACTAGGGTGGGTTGGGGCAGATTTGCCCTAGTGGGCTTCTTATGGGGTACTCCATACCTTTTTATAAAGGTTGCAGTTGAAGAGATTCCACCCTCAACAATAATTTTCTTTCGGGTGCTAATCGGCGCACTGGTATTACTTCCACTTGCCTTATCTCAGAAAAAAATACTAATTCCACGAAAATACTGGCATATCGTTCTGATCTATACCGTTGCCGAGTTAATCGGTCCGTGGTATCTCATTACTAATGCTGAGCAAAAAATATCATCAGGACTTGCAGGTTTGTTGGTGGCTACTGTGCCAATTTGGGCAGCTATTTTTGCTTCGCTAAATGGTGATCACACTGTTTGGCATAAATCTCGACTATTTGGCTTGGGAATAGGATTTATAGGAGTTGTAGCGGTTGTGGGCATCGAGTCGATAAGTGGTCGGCAAGACATCAAATCAATCGGTATGGTAATTCTGGCTGCAATTGGGTATGCCTATGCGGTGAATATGATTAATCGCAAAATTCCGAATGTTCCTGGGATTGGATTAAATGCCTGGGCGATGATCATTACCACCATTTTCTATTTTCCATTTGCGGTTGCTAATTGGCCAACTAAAACTCCCTCTACCGAAGCGATTGCATCAGTAGCGGCACTTGGCATTTTTTGTACAGCAATTGCTTTTATTCTATTTTTCAAATTACTTGCAGAGGTTGGGCCACCTCGTGCTTCACTGATAACCTATTTGAATACAGCAGTTGCAGTGCTGCTAGGAGTAATTTTATTGGGAGAGCCACTCACCTTAGGAATAATGCTGGGATTACCGCTGGTGCTAATTGGATCTTATTTTGCTAGTCGGAAAGTGCGTCTGTAAACCCAAGCTTTGCTAAAAGTTTAGGATCTTTTTGCCACTCTTTAGATACCTTGACATGAATTTGTAGAAAGACTTGCATATCAACTAAATTTTCAATTGATTTTCGGGCAATTGTGCCGATAGATTTCAACTTACTGCCTTGTGGACCAATAATAATTCCCTTTTGACTATCACGTTCCACATGCAATGTTGCACTAATATCAAAAATCTTTCCCCCTTCTCGCTCCCCCATCTCCTCAATAGTGACCATAACCGAGTGTGGCAGCTCCTCATACAACTCTTCGATTGCAGCTTCCCTAATCAAATCGGCATACATTAATTCCTCGGCTTGATCAGTATTTATATCTGTTGGATAGAGTGCTGGTGATTTAGGTAGATTTTTTGCAAGTAGCTCTAAAAGCAACTCTGTTTGCTCCAGATTTTTTGCTGAAACTGGCACAATTTCTGCTCGACTCAAACCTAATTTATCTACGAAAGCAGATACCTGCGTAAGTTTGACCGCTAAATCTGATTTTGAAACAGCATCTACTTTTGTTACGACTAGAAAGAGCGGTTGCCCATTTTTAATTTGTTTTGCAATGTATTCATCTCCTGCGCCGATCTCCTCATTCGCTGGTAGACACAATAAAACTGAATCAGTTGAACTTATATTTTCAGTAACCATCGAATTGAGTCTTGTCCCAAGAGCGGTTTTAGGTTTATGCATTCCTGGAGTATCAACCAAAATCATTTGAAAATCCTGTCGATTAACAATTCCACGAATTGGATTTCTTGTGGTATTTGGATGGTGTGAAGTGATTACGATTTTGCTACCGACTAGGGCATTTACAAGTGTTGACTTGCCAGTGTTTGGACGACCAACTACAGCAACAAATCCTGCTTTAAAATTTTCCATTGGCTACATTCTCTCACCTTTTATTTATCTCAATTGCAATGGCGTTATTACCTCAAGAATTTCATCCAAGCTTGTTGCGATATCTGCAACTCGTTCAGAGATGAGCCGATGACATCCTCCACTTAATGGTGATGTGACTTCACCTGGAATCGCAAAAACTGGCCTGAAGATCTCGGCGGCATCTCGGGCGGTTCGAATTGAGCCACTAACAAACTCTGCCTCAACTACCACTGTTGCTTTTGTCAGGGCAGCAATTAATCTATTTCGAACCAAAAATTTATACGGAGCCGACCTCTCCGAGGGCATCGATTCAGATAACAAAAGTCCTGAATCAGATATTTGTTTGAATAATCCTTGATTCTCAGGTGGATATAGATTATTCACTCCCGCTGCCAATACAGAGATAGTAATTCCACCGGCAGCAAGTGCACCCATGTGCGCTGCTGTATCAATTCCATAAGCACCTCCACTAACCACACAAACTCTAAATATTGCTGCCTCGTAAGCTAGTTTTTTTGCCACAGTGACTCCGTAATTGGTGGGCCTCCTACTTCCGACAATCGAGATGGATTGCTCAAGCGTTCCTAGTGCTTCTCGATTGCCCGAGCAAACTAAGCCAATTGGCGGGACGGACAAATCATTTAATGGATTAGGCCAATCTATGCTTTCATTAGTGATAAAGAATGCGTTGGCCTGTTTGATCTCAACTTTTAACTCCGCTAAATCTCGACTTTGAATCTGATATCTTAATTTAGAAATATTTGGCTGGCTTAGGTATTTCTTGCCTTCAATAATTTTGTAGTAAACAGCAGTAGCGCTATGAGTATTGATTTCATTAATCCAAAAAGTATTCCCAACCTCGATAACTGAGAAAAGTATTAATCTTGCGGAAATCTCATCTATCACTAAATAAACTTAACTAGTTTTTTGCAAGGATTGACTGCAATTGCAATCCCTGTGTATTACTTGAGCAGTGCTGCAATATTTGAGAATGTTTTTCGGTGAATTGGTAGCACACCGTGTTTTTTAATCGCTTCAGTATGTGATTCTGTTATATACCCTTTGTGACTGGCAAAGCCATACTGGGGATATTGCTTATCAAATGAAATCATTATTCGATCTCGATAGACCTTCGCCAAAATAGATGCAGCACTAATTGAAATTGCCACCTGATCCCCCTTCCAAACAGAGAGATTGGGAGTGGTTAATCCTGGTATGGGATAGCCATCGGTGAGAATGTATTCAGGTGTAATCTCCAATGTATTTACCGCTCTTCGCATTCCTTCGATGTTGCATTTATGCAAGCCAAGTGAATCAATTTCTGCAGGTGCAATTTCAATTATGGCATAAGTAAGACAATTACTGATTACAACATCAAAAAGTGCTTCTCGCTTAGATTCACTTAGCTCTTTTGAGTCTCTGACATCTGCCAGAAGATTGGAGAGTGGGTCCTTTAGAATTGCAGCGGCAATAACTAGTGGACCAGCACATGGTCCGCGACCTGCTTCATCCACTCCGGCAATATTTTTAATACCCACCTTAAGCAGATTTTGCTCGATCATAAAACTTAAGGTTTGTCTTTGACAGGTATCTTTTTTAAGTCCTCGCCTTTTTCAATTATTGAGATATTACCGATTGGCCAAACTATAAAGCTGGCCCTGCCAACAACTTTACTTAACGGAACTAAGCCATTATTTGCAGAATCTGGCTGATATCTGGAATCAGCACTGGCCGCTCGATGATCACCCATCACCCAAATAAATCCGGCTGGGACATCTATATTAAACTTAGTATCACTTGGTTTATCGCCATCAAATATATATGGCTCATTTATTGCGACGCCGTTTACCTGCAACTTTCCACTTGGATCACAACAGGTGACATTATCTCCACCCACGCCAATTACGCGTTTAATCAAATACTGCTTGGCTGGATCTGGAATAACTCCAACCATTATTAGACCAGATTTTAGCTTTCCGATTAAAGCTGAATCATTTGACTCTGATACTGAACCAAGCCAATTATCTGGATCGCCAAAAACTACTACCTCTCCTCGCTTGATATCGCTGAACAGCGCGCCAAATTTATTGACCGCAATTCGGTCACCAATTTGTAAAGTATTTTCCATCGAGCCTGAGGGAATATAGAAAAAATGCAGAAAAAAGGTTTTAATTACGATTGAAACTACTAATGCCGAAACTACAATAATTGGTAGTTCGCGAAGGAAGGAGCCCTTCTTTGGCATATGTTTGAAGTTACTTAAGCTTGTGGAGTTTCATCCGCAACAGCTTCAGCAACAGCCTCTGCAACTGGTGCTTCTTCGACAACTGGCGCAGCCTCTGCAACTGGTGCTGCTTCAACAACTGGCGCAGCCTCTGCAACTGGTGCTGCTTCAACAACAGGTGCAGCTTTTGCGGCTAAACGCTCTGCAGCTTTTTTCTTTAAAGTTGTTGCACCATCTGCTGGCTCATTCATAGCTTCTTTAACGGCAGCCTCATACGCCACTCGCTTATCAATCCGTGCTGGCTGTGGTTTAACCGATCCTTCGGTCCCTGGCAAGCCGTTTGCTTTTTGATAATCACCTGTCAACTTCAATAATGCAGTAACCGCCTCAGTTGGTTGTGCACCAACGCCCAGCCAATATTGCACGCGCTCTGAGTTAACTTCAATTAGAGATGGCTCAGATGCTGGTGAGTAACGACCAATTTCTTCAATGGCTTTTGAGTTTCTTGCCGAACGAGAATCTGCAATCACAATACGAAAATGAGGCGTGCGAATCTTTCCAAGACGCATTAATTTAATCTTTACTGACACAAAACTCCCTATAGAAAATTAGACGGCATTTCTTTCGTAAACAGCGGGGGCGTTTACTTCCAGAGATAACCTTGCGGACAAAAATTGCTGTGGGTTAGAGGGTCCCATTAGCAGATGGCTAATCTTGCCAGCAGATGGGGCTAAACCCAAATTGGCTTACTTTCCCTCTTCCAACGCCCGTTTAGCAGGGTTACCTGAGCGGGACTTTTTCTTTGGAATTTCAATCTTATTTTGTGGCACTTGCCCACCACCTATACCGGCAAAACTTGGCAATCCTGCAGCAGGATTTTTACCTCTCATTTGTTTCATCATTTTTTGTGCTTGGCTAAACCGCTCAACCAAAGAGTTGATTTCTGAGATTGCGCGACCGCTTCCTTGCGCTATACGGGCTCGCCTAGAACCATTTAGAATTTTAGGATTTCGGCGTTCAAGCGGCGTCATAGATTCAATGATTGCCCTACTCCTAACTAATTCTGATTCATCAAAATTTTCTATTTGCTTTTTCATTCCAGTAGCACCGGGTAGTAAACTCATCAATTTGCTTATGCTGCCCATATTTTTCATTGCCTCAAGTTGAGAGAGAAAATCTTCGAAGGTGAAATCTTCACCCTTAACAAACTTCTCTTCTAATTTCTTTGAAGAATCCTCTGGCATGGCTCGCTTTGCCTGCTCTGCTAGGGATGCCACATCTCCTAGCCCCAGAATCCGAGATGACATTCGTTCTGGATAAAAAGGCTCAAAATCATTTATTTTTTCACCGGTTGAGGTAAAAATTATTGGCTTACCCGTTAATTCAACTACTGAAAGTGCAGCGCCGCCCCTGGCATCACCATCAAGCTTGGTTAGCACGACCGCATCGAAACCGACCCCTTGGGCAAATGCTTTTGCAGTAAAGGCGGCATCCTGACCAATCATTGCGTCAACAACAAAAAACACCTCATCTGGATTTACTGCATTTCGCACATTTGTTACTTGTTGCATCATCTCTTCATCGATTCCGGTGCGACCTGCAGTATCAATAATCACGAAGTTGTGCAGCTTTTCGGTAGCGAATCTCAGACCTGCCCGAGCCACCTCAACTGGATCACCCACTCCATTTCCAGGCTCTGGAGCAAAAACAGGAATTTTGATTGATTGACCAACAACTTGAAGTTGAGTTACCGCGTTTGGCCGCTGCAGGTCAGCTGCCACAAGTAGTGGTGTATTTCCTTCACTCTTGAAGTAGTTTGCCAATTTTCCCGCCAATGATGTTTTTCCGGCACCTTGCAAGCCAGTTAATAAAATTACCGTTGGTGCAGTTTTGGCGTACCTAACTCTGCGAGTATTTCCGCCTAAGGTCAGGGTTAATTGATTGTTGACGATTTCAAATATTTTCTGCGATGGATTTGTGCTTCTATTTATTTCATCGCTTTTCTCTTGAAATTTCTCTAGGATTTTGGCAGAGAAATTATCAGCCACCGCAAGAGCAACATCAGAGTCTAATAGAGCTAATTTTATATCCTGGGCGAATTCAACTAATTGTGGTTGTGTGACTTTGCCACGTAGGCCAGAAAATACTGTAGAAAATCTCTGGCCTAACGCTTCGAACATGGAGGCATCTTACATATTATTTAGATAGCGCTTTCACCACTCTCACCAGTTCTCACTCGAGTGACTGACTCAACTGATGTTGCCCAAACTTTTCCATCACCAATATTCCCGGTTCGAGCAGCATCTACAATCACCTTGATTGCTTTATCTACTTCCCCACTGCTAACTAATACTTCCAACCTAAGCTTTGGTATTAGATCAACTTTGTATTGAGCACCCCGATAAACCTCAGTTAACCCAAGTTGGCGACCAAAACCTTTTGCCTCTGAAACAGTCATGCCAGTGATCCCAGCACCAACTAAAGCTTCTTTGATGGCATCAAGTTTTTGTGGCTTAATGATTGCAGTTATTAACTTCATGATCTAAAACCTCCACTTGAACTAGTTGTTAATTCATATCCGGTTTCAGCATGTTGATCGTAATCAATTCCTGACACCTCAGCCTCCTCTTTTACTCGCAAACCGATAGTTTTATCGATAGCAAAGCCGATAATCAGTGTTGCGATAAATGAATAAGCAAGTACAAAGAAAGCACCAAAAGCTTGCTTGCCCAGTAATACAGTTCCGCCACCATAGAAGATTCCATCTAAGCCCAGGCTATTTATCGCGCTGCTGCCAAAAAATCCGATTGATAAACAGCCCCATAATCCACCAACTAAGTGCACACCGACTACATCTAGTGAGTCATCAAAGTTAAAGATATATTTAAGGCCAACTGCTAAGGCACAAAATACTCCGGCCAGTAAGCCAATTACGACAGCAGCCCATGGTGCAACAAATGCACATGCAGGTGTAATAGCAACTAAACCAGCTATCGCGCCAGATGCCACGCCTAAGGAAGTCGGATGGCCATCTCTGATTTTTTCAACCAACAACCAGCCAAGTGCTGCTGCTGCAGTTGCTACTTGTGTATTCAGCAATGCAAGTGCTGCAACACCATTTGCGCCTAATGCTGAGCCAGCATTGAAGCCAAACCAACCGAACCACAAAAGACCAGCCCCGATTAAAACCAACGGCAGAGAGTGAGGTCGCATCGATTCACGGCGCCAACCAACTCGTCTACCCAAAATAATCGCCATAGCTAATCCGGCCGCACCAGCGTTGATATGAACCGCTGTACCACCAGCAAAATCTTCAACACCACGAGCTGCTAGGAATCCAGCACCAGTAACGGTGTCGCCAACTTTATTGCCAAATGCAAATACCCAATGTGCAACTGGGAAATAAACCAAAGTTACCCAAATTGCAACGAAAACTGCCCAAGCAGTAAATTTCGTTCGATCTGCAATTGCACCAGATATAAGTGCTGGAGTAATTATTGCAAACATCAATTGAAACGCTGCGAATGCTAGTAGTGGAATTGGATACACCCCGCCATTGTTAGTTAACTCATTTACCGCACTCCCCAAACCTGATAATGAGATCTCGCCATACCATTGTGAATTAGCTTTATAACCAAAAGCTAGCTTGAAGCCATAAATAACCCAAAGCACACTAACGATGCCAATTGTTACCATAGACATCAACATCATATTTAATACACTCTTTGCTCTGACCATTCCACCATAAAAAAGTGCTAGGCCCGGTGTCATTAAAAGCACCAATGCAGTACTGGCTAACACCCATGCGGTATCACCAGAATTTAAAATTACCTCAGCCATTTAATCTCCATTTTTCAATCAGTTTTGGATAAATATGGGAAACCTCGTCATTGAGATGGCATAACTATGCATAGGGCGGGTTAAAACAGGCGCTCTTTAAGGTTTCAACCTCGTGACAGTTTTACCTCTTATGTTAAAAGTATGTTACTTAGCCAAATAAAGCTTGGATATACCGATCCGGGTCAAAGGGGGCAAGGTCTGTTATCTGCTCACCTGTCGCGACAAACTTGATCGGCACTCCGCTCTCCTTTTCGATCGCCAGCGCCACTCCGCCCTTAGCTGACCCATCTAGTTTGGTAATAATAAATCCGGTGACCCCCACTGCCTCAATAAACACCTTCGCCTGATTCATTCCATTTTGCCCAGTGGTGGCATCAATTACTAACAAAATCTCATCTACTGAAGATTGCTTCTCGATTACCTTTATTACCTTACCCAACTCTGCCATCAAATTTTGCTTAGTGTGCAATCGGCCAGCGGTGTCAACAATTAAATAATCATAACTTTCTGCTTTAGCTTTTTCAACTGCAGAATATGCAACCGAGGCGGGATCACTGTTGACTTGCCCAATAACTATTTCAGTTTTAATTCGTTCAGCCCAAGTGTGCAACTGATCCGTAGCGGCGGCGCGAAAAGTATCTGCAGCGGCTAACAAAACTTTATTACCGCTATTTTTAAGCATACTAGCGATTTTCGCTACAGAGGTAGTTTTCCCGGTTCCATTAACACCAACTATTAGAATGGTTTTTAGGGAGGTACCTCCTGATATTAAAGTGCGATCTTTTTTACTTAGCCAGTTAGAGATCACCTGGGATATCGCAGTTTTTGCGTCCTCTGGCTTTACCGACTTAGCGGTAGTGATGATTTGATCTATTAAATCTACGCCCAGATCTGCAGTAATTAAATTGACTCTTATTTCATCCCATTCTTGTTCACTTATTGCACCAGAACGTAAGGCAGTGAATAAGCGTTTAAATAAACTCATTTACTTTTTAGGAAACTGCGTCAACTTCACGTATGCGCTGAGAGATAACTTCACTGACCCCATCACCACGCATAGTCACTCCATACAATGCATCAGCAATCTCCATGGTTCGCTTTTGGTGGGTAATGATAATTAATTGAGATTTCTCACGAAGCTCTTCAAAAACTCCAAGCAGCCTTCCTAAATTTGTGTCATCTAATGCCGCCTCAACCTCATCCATTACATAAAATGGCGAAGGTCGCGCTTTAAAGATGGCAATTAAGAGAGCAACTGCAACTAAGGAACGTTCACCTCCAGAAAGCAGCGACAGACGCTTAACTCGCTTGCCAGGAGGCCTGGCCTCAACATCAATTCCAGTTGTTAACATATCTGACGGATTTGTAAGAATTAATTTTCCATCGCCACCAGGGAATAATCTTGCAAAAACTAATTCAAATTCTCGAGCGGTATCTTCATAAGCTTGAGTAAATATCTGCTGGACTCGGTCATCAACCTCTTTAATAATGTCTAATAAGTCCTTCTTTGTCTTCTTGAGGTCTTCTAACTGCTCTGCAAGATAGCGCAGTCGCTCTTCCAGTGATGAGTACTCTTCTAGAGCTAATGGATTAATTTTACCCAGCAGAGTTAATGATCGTTCTGCTTGCGATAACCGTTTCTCTTGTTGGTCTCTTCGGTATGGGATCAGATCACCGGGTACAAACTCACCTTGCTCGTTTTCATAAAATGTTGGTACATCATTGCTTGGACCATATTCGTTTAGCAGGGTGGTCACATCAATTCCAAGCTCCTCCACCGCCTTATTCTCCATTTGCTCAATCCTTAGCCGCTGTTCGGCACGTGTAATCTCATCTTTGTGCACACTTGAGGTGAGTTTTTCTAATTCAATTGCTAACTCTCTACTGATCGTGCGCAAACTTAGAATTTCACCCTCTCGCTCTGATCGTGAGGTTTCTAATCTGGCCCGTTCAGATCCAGCGCGAGAAATTGATGATTCAATTTGAATCAATGCCTCATAGGCAGTGTCGGCAATCTGCTGCGCAGTTATCGCCGCCTGAGCACGATTTTCTCGGCGTGAAATTGATTTAGAAGCAGCATCCCTCTCTGTCTTTGCCTGATTCTCCAATGCTAAAGCTCGTTGTGCGATTGCATCTTTACGCTCTTCAATAGTGCGCAAATTAAGTCGTGCCTCAACCTCTTTGGATCGCGCACCTGAAACTTGTGATCGTAAATCTTCCAAGTGGGTTAAATCTGGCTCAATAGGAGTTTGGTGTGATTCAAATTGCGCGATCGCTGCAGCTAAATCTCTTTCATCAAATGTACGTTGCTCATTTGCTGCGTCCAAAGTAGAGATTAGGCGATCAACCTCTTCACTAGTGTTTTTAACATTTTGACCAGCAATTGCTAATTGCTCTGCTAATCCGGTCATGGCTGCATCTGAATCATTTAGCTTTGATAGCGCCAACTCATAATCTTTATTCACAGCGCCGAAGCGATCTTGTGCGGTATTTAGCTCAAATTTAATGCGATCACAATCTGCAGATACTTTTGCGACTTCAGCCTCACAATTTGAGGTAAGAATTGAGATCTTTTCAATGAGATTTGAACTTCCTGAGGCTGCCACTAAATCTGTAATCTCTTTAAAGGCTGTTAACCTACCAAGAGATCCAGCTCGTAGTTTTTCAGTTGATTGGAGTTTTTCGGCTAAAACTTTCAACTCACCTTCGGCTGCCTTTAATTCAATTTTTAATTTGTTAAATATCCCATCAAGACCTGGCTCTGAAGCAGTGAGTGAAGATATTTGAGTTTCAATTACTGCAAAACCTTCACGATAACTTTTTAATCTATCTTCAGCAGAATTTTTAGCAGTAGTCAACCGACTTATCTCACCATTGGTTGCATCAATTCTGGAACGAAGTCCATTGATGTGACCTTCTTGCCTGGCAGTACCCTCTCGCTGATCTGCAATTGCACGCAGAGAAGCCGAAACTCGATTTTCTTCCAAAGCAAGTTGATCTTCAATAGCTTTCAAAGAGTTTGAATCAAGATATAACTGTTCTTGAGAAATCTTTACCTGCGCAAAAAGTGCTGACTCCTCTTGTCTTAGTGATACTGCTTCTTCTTCTAATGCTTTTGGATCTCTACCAGTTGCTTTTGCCTCTTCCGCCTCCTCCGTTAAAAATCTTGCCCGTTCAGAGGCTAGATTCTGCACGCCTCGAATTTGTTCTCGCTGCGCCGTTAAGCGATAGAAATTCTCCTGCGCAGCGATTAATTGTGGATTCTCACTTGCGGCAATCGCATCTAATTCAATCTCTCGGTTTCTTGCCGTATTTAATTCTCGTTCTACCTGCTCTTTTCGCTCACGCAGCACATTTTCATCTGCAACTTCAACCTCCATCTCAGATCGCATTCGAGTTAGATCATCAGCCAGCAATCTAAGTTTGGAATCTCTGACATCAGACTGAATTACTGATGCCTTACGAGCAACCTCAGCTTGTTTGCCCAACGGCCGCAGTTGCCGACGAAGCTCAACAGTTAAATCTTGAATTCGTGCAAGATTTGTTTGCATAGAATCTAATTTACGCAGCGCTTTTTCTTTACGCTTGCGATGTTTTAAAACACCAGCTGCCTCCTCAATAAAGGATCTGCGCTCCTCCGGATTTGCCAGCAAGATTGCATCTAATTGTCCTTGTCCAACAATTACATGCATTTCACGACCAATACCACTATCACTTAACAACTCTTGAATATCTAGCAGCCTGGTTGTTTCACCATTTAATAAATACTCAGAAGCCCCATTCCTAAATAAAACGCGGGTGATGGTAACTTCAGAAAAATCAATTGGCAGAGCTCCATCAGTATTATCGATAGTTACAGAAACTTCAGAGCGACCAAGTGGCGCCCTACCTGATGTACCGGCAAAAATTACATCCTCCATTTTGCCACCGCGCAATGATTTTGCGCCTTGCTCTCCTAATACCCAAGAAAGTGCATCAACAACATTTGACTTGCCAGAACCATTTGGTCCAACAACACAGGTAATGCCCTGCTCAAAATTTAAAGTAGTGGAGGAGGCAAAGGATTTGAACCCTTTCAGGTTCATACTCTTTAGATACATAGTTCACCCCTCATAGGCGCAAACCTATCTAAAAATCACTCAGATTTGGCTTTACCTACCGTTGGCAACGCGGACAAAAATGAGAGGATCGATTTGCAAAGGCGATTCTGCGGATGGCAGTAGAGCATCTCGAACATGGTTGCCCTTCACGACCATAAACGCTCAAAGAGCGGGAAAAGTAACCACTCTCACCATTTACATTTTTGTATTGCTCATCAAAGGAGGTTCCGCCAGCTTTAATTGCACCTTTCATGACCGATACCGTACTTGTAATAACTTTTTTAATTTCAGATTCGGATAAATCTTCACAGATAATCTCTGGATGAATCCTCGCCCGCCATAAGCCTTCATCAGCATAGATATTTCCAATGCCACTGACAACCCCTTGACTTAGTAGGGCTGGTTTAATCGCTGTTTTCTTTCGCTTAATATTTGATACTACTTGTTTAATATTAAACTCTTTTGCAAATGGATCAAATGCAATATGTTCAACGCAGGTCGGAATACCATTGGTTAACTGCTCAACTGATAACCAGCCAAAGGTACGCTGGTCAATAAATCTAATCTCATCTCTAATTTTTTTTGGCCGTATACCTTTGCCTAATCCTAACTTTGCTCGTAGGTGTGGTTGTTTGGTAGCAAGAGATGGCTGCACTAGTAATTGACCACTCATCCCAAGATGCGCCACTAATGTTATTTCTCGATTCAATTCAAACCAAAGAAACTTACCCCTGCGGTGCACGGCAAGGATTTTTGCACCATTAACCGCAGATAATCCGGCGATAGAAGTAGGTTTTATTGCCCTAGGGTGGAAGGTTTGTACATCACAAATGATTTTTCCAAGAACATATTTCTCAAGCCCTCTTCGAACTGTTTCGACCTCAGGTAGTTCTGGCATTGCAGAGTAAAACTACTATTTCTTTTTACTTCTGCTGCTTAAAAGATCATATGCAAGCTTTGCTGCCGCCTGCTCGGCTTCACGCTTACTTTTCCCGTCACCACTAGGAAACTTTTCACTACCGATATTTACGGTGGCGATAAAACTCTTATCGTGATCTGGTCCTGATTCAGTAATTTCATACTCAGGTGTTGATAAATTTAAATCTGAGGTCAACTCCTGAAGAGCAGTTTTACTATCAAGGCTGGCACCCATGCCAGATGCCAAAGTAAGTGCTGGTTTTATCCATTCTAAAACTATCTGTGCAGTATTTGCATAGCCGTGCTGAATATAAATTGCACCAACTAACGCCTCTAGCGAATCAGCCAGAATTGAATTCTTATCCCGTCCATTCGTAGCCTCTTCACCTTTCCCTATGCGAAGATGCTCACCTAATTTTAGGTCGCGTGCTATTTGAGCTAGTGCCCTCATGTTTACTACACCAGATCTGAGTGGACTTAATCTGCTCTCATCTAAATTGGGAAATTGTTTATAAAGCTCATCGGTGACAACTAGTCCTAATACTGAGTCACCTAAAAATTCTAATCGTTCATTTGTCGGAATACCGCCGGCTTCGTAAGAAAAAGAACGGTGGGTTAATGCAAGTTCCAGCAACTCATCCTTAACCAAGATTCCGAGTCGCTCGGTTAGGCCTGAGTACAGATCAGACCTCTAAAACCTGACGACGATTATAAGTACCACAGGTTGGGCAAGCAGTGTGCTGCAACTTTGGTTGTTGGCATTGTTCACAAGTTGCAAGATTTGCAGGAGTTGTCTTCCACATGCTGCGACGAGAGCGAGTGCGTGCTCGCGACATTTTCCGCTTTGGAACTGGCATGATTTTTACTCCTTAGATTTATGCACTAGTGCAAGGTGAGAATTATCTACGAAAAATCTAATCTTGTAAAAACGGCTTAACAATTAAGCGTCAAAATCCTTCAAAGCTGCCCAGCGAGGGTCTGCCTCGGTGTGGCTGTGATCCTTTGGTAAGGTGCGCCATTTTTCACCGCAAATTTGGCACAACCCAGGGCAATCCTCAGAACACAATGGATTTACGGCTAAATTTAAAATTACTGCATCCCTGATCGGTAACTCTAGATCTATCTCATCCCCATCCATGAAGTACAAATCATCCTCTTCTAAATCAACCTCACTATCTTTGGCTGAGCGCTCCTTGCCCCGCTTCTTACCTGCACTTTTGTTAGCAGCGCTTTCATAATAGAAAAGTTCGGTAAAACTCTCATCAATTGGCCAGGTAATGCCATCAAGACATCTTGTGCATTCACCAGTTGCCTGTGCCATAACCCGGCCCATTGCTAATACACCCTCATCTACCGATTGAATTCGTAGATCTAATTCAATAAGCTCACCAGGCTTTACAGCTAGCAAATCAACACCAACTGGTTCAGTTATTTTAAGATCCAGCTCATACTCTCGCATCTCACCTGCTCGGTGTGGCAAATCATGAGTATTGAAGATAAATACTGAACGAGCCATCTGAAACTACTTCTTTAAGTCAGAGAGCGCGTGTTTGGTTTCAAATCCACCTAATTGATCCCGGCCCTTACTAATTACATCCAGTGTCTTATTCAAAACTACTTCCAAAGTTGCCAATCTAGTATCGATATACTCATCGATCTCATCTCGACTTGCCTTACTCTCAGCATTTACCTCAGCCATAATTTTTTGCGCTTCCTTGCGGGCATTTGCAACGATACTGGTTTGCTCGACTAGGCGTGCTACCTCATCCCTAGCTTGGGCAATAATGGCATCCGCCTGCTCATGAGCATCCTCTAAAATCTTATCTTTTTGTCGCAAAACGGCGAGTGCTTTTGAAAGATCTGCAGGAAATGAAACCTTTACTTTGTCGAGAATTTGCAACATTTCACCACGATTTAAAACACAAGATGCAGAAAGTGGAACTGAACGAGCCTCTTCAACCGCTGCAATAGCCGCTTCTAGGCTTTCAACTACATCCATTTTTATTCCTTCCGCTTAACTCTCGATTTTAACCTATCCACGATAGCAGCAGGAATATAAGCTGATACATCACCGCCATAGCTTGCGATCTCCTTGACTAAAGAAGATGATAGAAAAGAATGCGAAGGCGCTGTGGACATGAACAAGGTTTCAACCCCTTGTAATTGTAAATTCACCTGACTCATCTGTAATTCATAGTCAAAATCACTCACCGCTCTTAAGCCCTTAACAATGGTGGGAATCTTATTTGCCCGACAATAATCCACTAATAAGCCACTCCACGAGTCAACTTTTACATTTGAATAACGGCTAGTGACCTCTTGGATCATCTTAATTCTCTCATCGACTGTAAATAATGAACTCTTAGTTTGATTAACCAATACTGCGATAACTACCTCATCAAATAAAGTACAGGCCCTAGCAATAATATCTAGGTGACCATTGGTGATTGGATCAAAAGATCCTGGACAAACCACACGCCTCATGGATAAAACGCTAGCAACTAATTGCTAAGTTAGCCATTTTGCATCAAATCTTGCGCTCAGTTAATACTCCGTAATGAATACTACCGGCGCCGTATGAGCGCAGTTTTAACTGCTCCAATCCATCTGGCCAAGTGAACTCTTTGGATTTGGCATCGCGCTCAATTGCAATCACACCAAATTTGCTTAATAAGTTTAGGGTAAGTATTTTCTTTAAGATTTTCTCCACCTCACTATTAGCCACCTCATATGGTGGATCAATATAAATAATTTCATATGGATTTTTTGCAGTATGGTTTAGAAATTCAAATATGCTGGTAGTGTGAACTTTATATTTTCCAACCCCATCAAGATTTGCAATTAATGCAAAATTACTCTCACATACTTGCGAGCTGACTACATTATTTTCTACCGCTTCAACTAATGCCACTCCTCGAGATAAAGCCTCCACCCCTACCGCACCAGAGCCAGCAAAAAGATCTAGGAAATGTAATCCTTCTAAAGTACTAAAGGTTGAAATCAGAGATGAGAATAATCCTTCTCGTGCACGATCAGATGTAGGTCTGGTAATTGAAGGGGGTGAATGAAGTTTGCGTCCTTTTCCAACTCCAGCAATTATTCGCATACTCATGATTTATCCATAAATTCAGTAGCCTCATCAACTTTCAGCTTTTCAACCTCACTTTTTAATTGTGGCAGATTAATCAACTCTGGTTGCTTTGCCAAAATGTTAAGTGCAACATCTCTGGCTTGATCAATTAAGTTTTCATCACGTAACACTCGCAACAGACGCAAATGTGATTTACCGCCAGATTGTGAGCGACCAAGGACATCACCCTCTTTGCGCTGCTCAAGATCCAATCTAGCTAGTTCAAAGCCATCAAGTGTTGCGGCGACGGCCACCAGCCGTTGCATGCTTTGAGAATTCTCTTGAGCATTACTTACAAATAAACAAAGTCCAGGCACGCCTCCCCTGCCAACTCGCCCTCGCAATTGGTGCAACTGCGAAACACCAAACCTATCTGCATCCATTATTACCATCATTGATGCATTGGGAACATCAACACCAACCTCAATTACAGTAGTTGCAATTAAAACCTCAATCTCTCCTCTTGCAAATGCACTCATAGTTTCATCTTTTATCTCACTAGATAACTTGCCATGTAGCGCTGCTAGTTTTAAACCTTTAAGTGGGCCAGTAGCTAGCTCTGGCGCTAACTCTTCAACCGCACTCATTTCATCATTATCGAGGTACTCCTCACCAAGCAAGGAAGCTGCGGTGATTTCTCGCTCTGTCATTTTCTTATTCGGATTGGCAATTCTTGGTGCAACTATATAAACCTGATGTCCTTTTGCTACCTCCTCTTTAACTCTCTCCCAAGCTCGGTTCAAATAATGCGGTTTTTCAAGCACTGGAATTAAGTGAGTTGTAATTGCAATTCGACCAGCAGGTAGCTCATGCAGAGTTGAAATATCAAGATCACCAAAAACTGTCATTGCGACTGTTCGAGGTATTGGCGTCGCCGTCATTACTAAAAGATGTGGTGGCTGCTTTGCTTTCATTCTTAGTGCATCTCGTTGCTCTACACCAAACCTATGTTGCTCATCCACTACAACTAAACCTAAATCCTTAAACTCAACCCCATCTGAAATAAGTGCATGTGTACCAATTACAATTCCAGTTTGCCCAGTGGCAAGTTTTGTGTGAATCATTTTTTTCTGAGCAAGAGGCAGAGAGCCAGTTAATAACTCCACCTGGGTACCAATTTCACCAGCTTGCAATGTTCCAGCCTGAGCTAAATCACCCAATAATTTAGTAATCGTTCGATAATGTTGTTGAGCTAATACCTCAGTTGGCGCCAGCAGCGCTGCTTGGCCTGATGAATCAACTACCGACAACATCGCCCTTAATGCCACAACTGTTTTTCCAGAGCCCACCTCTCCTTGTAATAATCGATGCATCGGATAATTATTTGAAAGATCCTTCTCGATTTGATTATTGACCTCAATTTGTCCAGCGGTGTATTGGAATGGCAATTTTTCCTCAAAAGCTGCCACTAAAACCGGCGTATTTGGAGTTCGTGACTTTGTAATCAATTTTGCTATTTCATTTCGTCTCATACCCAACAACAACTGCAAAAGCAATGCTTCATCAAAAGTTAATCTTTTTCTAGCATTTTCTGCCGACTCAAGATCTGGCGGCTGATGAATATCAGTAAATGCTTTTTTCAAAGTTGGATATCCGAACTCAGTAGCAATCTCTGGTGGCAAATAATCTGGCATTTCATCGAGGGAATCCAGAGTTAATTTCACACACTGCATGATCTTCCAGGAGGGTAGCTTTGATGTCGCTGGATATACGGGCAAAAATTTGCCAGCAAACTCAGCAACCGCCGAATCGACATCTTCACCATCTGGTATTAATTGGTAATCAGGGTGAGATAGTTGACGTTTTCCTTTGAAGATACCTACTTTGCCCGCAAATAACCCCACCCGGCCAGTTTTTAACTCTTTCTCCCGCCAGGCTTGATTAAAAAAAGTCAGGGATAAATTAGCGCTGCCATCAGTGACTACTACCTCTAAGATATTTTTTCCATTTGCTCGACGTAATTTAACCGCCTCTATTTCAGCCAAAATTGTTACCTCATCATCAGCAATTAAAGTTGAAATATCAGTCAATTCACCACGGACGACATACCTGCGCGGATAATGTCGTAGCAATTCATTGACATCTCTAATCCCAAAGGATTTCTCCAAAACCGCAGCGGTCCGATCACCCAAGACATTACTCAATCGGGTGGTAAGGATTGCCATAGTGGAAGTATCTAACGCCACCTGGCTAACTGTGCGTAACTACCCACCGGATTAGCCAATTAATACCCTCACAAGGTAATCTTTCGACTCTAATTAAGTGAGCCAAGGAAAATCAAGGGAGCAAATAAAGTGTCTTCAGTATGCGATCTGTGCGGCAAAGCTCCAAGCTTTGGTAACAATGTCTCCCACTCAAAGCGTGCAACCCGCCGCCGCTGGAATCCAAACATTCAAAAAATCCGCACAATTATTAATGGCCAAACCAAGCGTAAAAATGTGTGCGCATCATGTCTTAAGGCAGGTAAAGCAGTTCGCTAATTAAAAGTGCTGATATCCAGCCTTTTCGATTTTTTCACCATCAAGTAAAACTTCACCACTACCCGCCGTTACGACACCAATCTGCAAACCAATCTCATCACCGGCTTTTTCAGGATCCACGGTGGCCAAGAAGAAGTGATCCTCTCCCCCCGTTAAAATCCAATCAAATACCTGCTCGCCTAACTCAACTGCGAGCTCTGCTAAATCTTTGAAATCTGATCCCATTGAAATTCTCTCTTTAGATAAATTGATATTCACATTAGATGCCGATGCAATATGTCTGGCATCAGTGACTAATCCATCGCTGATGTCACACATTGATGATGCTGCAGCAATTAGTTTTTTCGGTGCATTTAACTTCGGATTCAAATGAGCATCAACGACATATCTAGGGCGATCTAATCCCCGAGTTAAGATAGCAAGTCCAGCGGCGGATAACCCAGGTAAGGAAGATACGTAGACCAAATCACCTACTTTTGCACCTGATCTAGTAATTGGTTGTTCTGAAATCTCGCCAAGTGCAGTAATACTCAAACTCAACTTTTCTGATCTACTTAAATCTCCACCAATAACTACAACTTCAAATTTATCTGCAACTGATCTGATTCCTTTTGCTAACTCACTAACCATCTGCGAATTATTAACTTCAGTGATAGCCGCTGCTACCAATAGATATTTTGGTGTAGCACCCATAGCAAATATGTCTGCCAAATTTGCTGTCGTTAATTTGGCACCGATTTGAAACGGAGTAGACCATTCCCGCTTGAAATGAATATCTTCCACCGCCATATCCACCGTGGCCACTAGTTTTTTATTGGAGGCCAAAACCACGGCAGCATCATCGCCGATCCCTATTTCAACGCCACTTTGGAAGGAGGTGTGAAAAAGATCGCGCAACTGTGCGATCAGCCCTGCTTCAGATTCAATCAATGGCACTCCCCAATTAACTCGCTATAGGCTACTCTTTCACATATCTACATTTCATTGTTGAACATGTAGCTTTGATTGAAAGGCAAGAGATGTCAGTTCAGGCTTACATACTTATTCAAACTGAGGTTGGTAAAGCTTCCAGTGTTGCCAAGGCTGTCTCTGCAATTGCAGGCGTGACCATCGCCGAAGGTGTTACCGGTCCATATGATGTGATTATGCGAGCAGAGTCACCTAGTATGGAAGATTTTGGGCGAACTGTGTTGGCTAAAGTTCAAGCAGTATCTGGAATCACCAGAACTTTGACCTGCCCCGTGACGAGCCACTAAGAATTGATCAGTATTAATAACTAGAACCAACGAATCATTCCAATGATTCCTGCCGTTGCATAAAAAAATTGCAAGAAGAGTATTCCTTTATGTTTTCCGAGAAATGCCCAGATCCCGATTAATCCAGATGATACAAGTAATAAAGTAAACCCGATGAACTCCGCGCCAATATTCGCTGCAACTAGAAGTGAATAAAAAATTGCAGTCAGTACACCTAACCACTCAAAAATACGAGATTTATTGGATCGAATTTTCATAAACTCTCCTTGCCAACCTTCATCGGTGTTGCTTGCGCTGCAGATAATAACTCTGCAAAAGTTGTTGGAAAGACCGCATGTGGGTGCCCTGCTGCTGCCCAGACAACCTCGTAATCATTTAATGCTTCGTCGATTAAAGTAAGTGACGGAGTTTTAATCCATCCAATTGGCGCCAC